>Ga0207076_1022_pt1 | contig 44017 bp, 41 predicted proteins | sample Alteio_BWMinHeat_62_FD_153568 | JGI IMG/M metagenome (GOLD analysis project Ga0207076, IMG submission 153568) | Enriched cells from forest soil in Barre Woods Harvard Forest LTER site, Petersham, Massachusetts, United States -... | ecosystem: Environmental > Terrestrial > Soil > Temperate forest >... | reverse complement strand
AAGCACATATCGCTGGAATTTTAGAGTAAAAATCCTGAATAAGAAACGTTGTATAATATAAAAATAAAGGTCGTTGAATATTGACTATCAAAAGGAGAAAGCCGTGGGTAAATTAGCAGAATATAAAGATTTTAAATTGCCCGACGAAGTAAGAACGTTTGAGAAAGGTAAAATAGAGCTTTTGAATATCAATGGCGGAAAGGTAGGTCGTCTCACGCTTGAACCAGGATGGCGTTGGTCTAAACATGTCAAACCCATCGTAAAAACAGAATCCTGTGAAGCCCCTCATTTTCAATATCAGCTTTCGGGTCGACTGCATGTTGCTATGAAGGATGGCAAAGAATTTGAGACTGAAGCAGGTGAAGTGGCTTGGGTTCCGAGCGGCCATGATGCCTGGGTTGTGGGTGATGAGCCTGTTGTTCTCATTGATTGGTCGGGCGCTAGTCACTACGCGGAAAAATAGTTTTAGAGATTTTCAATTTTCATAAGCAAGGTAATTAACAATTTGCCAATTGTCTTGTTTATTTTTTTCAAGAACATCTAATCCTTCATCTTTTGTGGCAGATATTTTTTTATTATTTTCATAGATATCTAAATACCAAGTTATTCTAACAGCAGCGAGATTATCAGATCGATAAATATGATGTATTTTGTAATGATATTGGTAGGATAGCTTACTTTGATTAAAGATTTTTTTGAAACCATCACAAATAGAGACGTAGTTCTTTTGAGGTATGCCTTGGTAATCCGCAATGACGGATTTAGAAAAAAGTAGGCATGTATTTGTTAAATCTTTTTGATTAAAAGCTCGAGTCCAGCTCTTAAATAATATTTCAATAGCAGCGAAATCATGTCTTTCAGATGTCGTAGAGGAATAAATAGGTGATGAAATTAAAATAGTTAATATAAAGATAATTTGGGTGACAATTTTTTTCAATTCTTCTGTCCCATATTACTTACCATTCTTTAGCAACGGGTTGATAGAGTCATTAACGGGTTAACACGGTCATTGTTAATCGATTGACAGAAATCAATTGTTTTTTTTCATTCACAATGTCTATGCCCCAAACTTGTGTTGTTCTACCAATATGAAAAGGTTTTGCAGTACCAATCACATAACCTTCACGAATTGAACGGATATGATTCGTATTGATATCCAGGCCAACACAATAAAATTTTGTTTGGTCAACACAACAGTTAGCCGCAGTGCTACCAATTGTTTCAGCTAATACACAAGACGCACCGCCATGCATAATACCATGTGGCTGCTGAGTGCGATGGTCAACAGGCATACGCGCAACTAGGTAATCATCACCCATCTCGATGAACTCAATTCCTAAATATTCACTCATGGTATTTTTACCACGTGTTGCTAGGTCGGAAAGACTAAAGTCAAATTGCCAAATTTTCATTTTGTTTGTATTCGCTGATTTAGAAGTCGTTTTCATAATTAAGAAACACAAACCTAAATGATAGTTCAAATTTCAGAAATGATAAAGCAATTTATTCTTCATTTATTTAGGTTTTGTCATTAAATATTCATAATTATTTGCTAGAGTAAAGTCATTCTCCAAGAAAAAGTTCTTATTAATTTATTAGTCTCATTATTGTGTGTTGATTGGCGTTGTTTAAAAAGTTTTGCAATCAGGAGGAGGGATCCAAATGATGTCGAAAATTTTAACTCTCACCAATAAAATGACATTTTCAGCGAGACTACTACTGCGACACTCGTCTATACACAAACCTATGCCTTTATTTTTAAAAATATTCGATATCAAAAGAAACTATAAATTGATTCATACGGAAAGAAAGCAAGAACCTATTGCGCATAAAAGTTTAAAGGCATCGAAACCTCTTTCAAGATCTTCAAGTTTTTCAAGGGTGGAAAATATAATAAAGCAAGAAAGTAAAAAGGGAGTACATCAAGAAAGTAAAACTGTCGTCAATCAAGAAAATGGAGTTAACCAAGAATATAAATTAGATCCAAAAAAAAATCGGGTAAGAACAGACTACCAACGCAATTTGACTGCTGCATTGGCATTGCCCCTTTCAAATGATGAATTAGAAAGCTGGGGAGAAAATCAAACAGCTATGTTAGAGGCATCTAAAACGCATATCCTTGAACATGCCGCGCGTCGAGTCGATTTATTTTTTTATACTTTAATTGCTTATTACCGATCCGGGATTTCGCCAACTCAAGGCCATACCGACTTTCAGCATGGCATAGGAAGAAATAATCAAAATAAAAAGAATATTACTCAGGCATGTCATAGTAGCTTTTTTCCCTCATTAAGCGATAACAAAAGACAACCTAAAAAAAACCAACACCAGCGTCGTTATTCTGATTCGCATTTAGAAATCTTAAAAAATAGGCTGAATGGCACCCATTTTTTGGAGACGCTCAACGCGACAGTCGAACTACCTACGTTTGTTAATAAACTAGATGATGAATTAGAAAATGCGATGTTATGCCGAAAAAAGAGTTTGGAAATACTGTGCCAAGTATCATTAGGAAATTTGAATCCGATAGAAGGTTTAAATAAGTTTTTCAAGATGATGCATGATGCATTCAACAATCTAGGTATGAGAAGAACGCATTCAAAAAAAGGGAATCCTTATTTATTGACTGGATCAGTTTTCGCTCCAGGAGACATTAAATCTAAATTGGTCGATTTAACTCGGCAAGGTACGTTAAAAAACAAATGGTGTGAGGAAACTCAGTCGGTAATGCATGAATATGTTGAGTTACTTCTTAGGTTGACGCCGAGCGAAAAACACACTTGTCAAAAAAGCTCTTCAAAGAGGGAAAATATGTATAATAAAAAAATTGAAGAAATACAAAATGAGATTTTAATGTCTAAAAGTGCAGTCGCCATTAAGATTTAGATATACCTTACGCGGTTCACGGAAAAAAAATATGGAAAAAAGCAGGGTGGATTAGGTGCGTTTTTTGCACCGTAATCTGCCCCATTCGGCGCTGCTATTGGTGGATTACGGTGCAAAAAACGCACCTAATCTACCCTACCGTTTTTTAATTGAATTTTTTCACACATTCTTTCGCGGGAATTGTAAGTACAAAATAGTTTATAAATCGACGATTTATGGCTGAGACATAGTAGCGATGTCAATACATTCTATATGAATGATCATGATCAAAATTCCTGTACATCAATATAGTGACGTTATATTCTTCTTCGCTCCCATAAATTGATTTTCGAAAAAAAATAAGGAGTTTTTTAATGAGATGGAAAACGGCTATTTCAATCGGTTTACTCGCTTTATGCTCAATGGCTCAAGCGAAAGAAGACATTTCAAATCATTCTAATCGACTTGCTGTGCAAGGGTTAATTACAACAGGCGGTAATGTTGGATTTGGCCTTGTCGACTATACAAATTGGTCTGAAATTGGTGCGACAATAGCTGTCGAAATTAATAATGCGCACAAACAGACAAAATTGTTCACACCTGCCGTATTTGCAGGGCTGAGAAAGCCTATCGGCGAACAAACCTATTTTGCCTATGGAATTGATTTGGCAAGCACGCTGGGTCAGGATACTGGAAAAAACATTGATTCAGACATTCAAGTAGGACCTTATATTTCACTTGAGCAAGCACTGACATCCCATCTTTTATTGATTGGCTTCATTGAACCTTACAGCTACGAATATCAGAAAAAAGCAGGTGTCTGTACTTCAACGCATCGGGTGTTTAGCTCGGGTGGGTTGGCGATGAGTTATTTATTTTAGAGCTTATTATCGTTTGAAGATGACTAGCCGCCCCATGCACGATTGCGAGCATGTCTTTATACATAGCTTTTTGTTGAAGGAAAATGGTAGGGTGGATTAGGCGTTTTTTGCCGTAATCCACCAAAATAGGAATGTAAACTTATTTTAATTTGATGGATTACGATGCAAAAAGCGCATCTAATCCACCCTACATTCTACATTTCATTCTTTTATTTACCTGGAAATCATGGCCTGCACGGCTTCCATGACTTGTATATAAAGTTATGCGATTGTGTGCTTCTCCCCGATAGGGTTCATCTAAAACGGCTGAATGGGTAGCAAGTTTGTTCATCATTTTGACTTATGTTTAATCATTAATCAGTCTCTTTGAGCCAACGCAATGAACTAAATGCTAGAATAAAATAAAAGATCCTCAATTTATTTAATGCATAAGTCGCCATAAGTCTTTTTTTGCGAGGCTACTATGGAATACGCCATTGTTGTTGATGGTTATCGATTTTCCAAAGATTATGCATCCTATCTGCGCGCGAAAAACATTTTGAGTATATACATTCAAAGCACTAAAGAACCCGTCACGCAAATGCAAGCGACAAGCACATGGGATAAGGAGGATTTTGCACTCAGTTTAATTTTTGATGGCAATTTTGCGCATCTTCATCAACAACTGAGTCCTTACAAAATTAACTATGTAATAGCGGGAAGCGAAGCTGGCGTCGAGCTTGCCGATATTCTAGCGGATTATTATCAGGTACCTAATAACGGGATGGCAAAAAGCCAAGCGCGTCGTAACAAATATTTAATGAGCGAAGTTTTGCGAGAAAATGGTGTCGCCACAATCAAACAATTAAAATCAAACAATTCCGAGGACATTTTACAATGGGCCAAAGAAAACAACACCTGGCCTGTCGTATTAAAACCTTTAAAAGGCGCAGGGACAGAAGATGTTTATATTTGTAATTCCCCGGAAAAATTAAAAAAGCGTTGCCAAACCATTTTTGAAACTGCCAATCTTTTTGGAGAAACAAATAATGAATTATTAGTCCAAGAGTTTTTGCGAGGAACAGAATATGTTGTTAACACGGTTAGCTGTGATGGAAAACATTTTATTTCTGATATTTGGAAATGCAGCAAGCGCTATATAGAACATTTAGATGCTGTTATTTATGATCGAGAAATGCTTTTGCCCTACGAAGGCGAAATCCAACAATCGTTAATAATTTATATCAAAACGGTACTGGATGCGCTGGATTTCCGCTATGGAGCAGGACATGCAGAAGTCATGATGACGGCGAAAGGTCCTATACTCATTGAAATTGGCGCAAGGGTAGGTGGCCATGTTAATGTTCCAGCGCATAATTTAGGTTTAAATCATAATCAACTTGAATGGATTGTGGATGCTTTTACAGATCCCGACGCATTTTCGAAGAAAGCGTCTAAACCTTATTCGATCAAAAAAAATATTTCCATTATTATTCTCGCCTCTTCTCAAGAAGGAAAAATAAAAAAAATTCCGTTGTTGAAAATGATTAATACGTTACCCAGCTTATACTCGGTAAGTATGGTAGTCGAGCCGGGCGATTATTTGAAAATAACGAAAGACTTATTTTCATCACCAGGGAAAGTGATGCTCATCCATCAAGATCCTAAAATAGTCGAATCGGATTATCAAAAAATTATGGATAATGAAGCACAAGGATTTATTGTTGAAGAATAGTTATGAAATTTATTTGAGACAAATAAAAATCCCCACTATCGCGGGGATTTTTTTAAATTTAAGAATCACTTCTTAAAAGGTATTATTTTTTGGCTGGAATAGAAATCTTTGGAGTAGCTAGTCTGCTAATCTCGATATCGGAACAGGGGGCAACAGTATCTGAGAAAACAACATAGCCAAATCGATCAAGGATGCTCACATGTACATAACTCGCAAATATGGAATCCCAAAATTTAGCGATAAAAGGGAGACCTGTCTTGGCAGGATAAATTCTAACTGATCGAAAGCCATCAGCAAAAACATCTAAATAATCGCGTTCATCAGAACGATAATTATAAACTTGGATATCGGTTGGATATTCACAGAGTCTGTTCGCTTGGGTTGCTATTGCTTTACTGTGTGGATCGGATTTTTTTTGATCTGCATAAGTAGCTAAAGAAAACAGGGAGACGGTAACAACGGCTATCATCAATAAAATTTTTTTCATCATAATGAAATCCTCAGGTGGTTTACTTTTTTAACGTTTTTATTCATCCCTGATTTTGAATGAGGTGATTTAAATTGATTCAAATTAACTCACTTCAGTCTATTCCAAAAAAACCTAGCGAATTCATATTATCAGAAAAGATATAAATTGCAATGCGAGTACTAAGAAGCTGATATTTACAATAATTAGTTCAAAAAAATGGAGTTGTTTACTCCAAAAAATGTAAATTAAAATCCTTGCTGATCATTTATATTCAGAATATCCTTCTTGGTCGAACAATATCCAAATTCTATTTGAGGAATCATACTATGCAATATGGAAAAGTTATAAAGTTATCCGCAATAGCCATGCTCAGCGTGAGCTTGTTAGGAACACCAGCTTATGCTGAAGAAACACAATCCATGGGAACTGCAGCACAAACCGAATCACCCGAAGTAAAAAACAAGGTCACAGGAGCCGCTTTTTTAAAAGAGAACAAGAATAAACCCGGCGTAGTGACCCTCAAAGATGGCTTGCAATATAAAGTCATCACCGAAGGTAAAGGTGTTAATCCAACTGAAAATGACATTGTGACAGTACATTACTCCGGCAAATTAATCGATGGGACAGAATTTGACAGTTCTTATAAACGCGGCGAGCCAACTAGCTTTCCCGTTTCCGGCGTGATTCCAGGATGGACAGAAGCACTTAAATTAATGAAGGTAGGCTCGACATGGGAGCTTTATATACCAGCGTCCTTAGCCTATGGCGAACGCGGTGCGCCTCCAGCGATTGGACCAAATGAAACGTTAATCTTCACAGTTAATTTGATCGATGCTAAAAAGCAGTAATGTCTCGTTTGTATCCCGCTAAGTATAGAAAGTAGGGTGGATTAGGTGCGTTTTTTGCACCGTAATCCACCAATAGCATCGCCGAATGGTGAATTAGGGTGGATTACGGTGCAAAAAACGCACCTAATCCACCCTACTTTCTGTTCTTAGCGGGGATACTGAAAAAGTTTGGATTGGATTCCTAATTTCTCAAACCGTATTTTTTACGGATTGTTAATAAAGCATAGAATGCTAACAATATCATCCTAAATTCGGCAGCAGAAACTGACTGCTAATTTAAGATCCGATTAAAATTAGGAATTTAATATGAACAAAGCCCTCTCCAATCAAAATATTCAAACGTATCGAGAACAAGGTTATTTATTGTTAGAAAATTTTTTCGATCGAAGTCGTATTGCTTCAGCAATTCAAGCCATTGATGCAATATTAACTAGCGGCGATATTCATTCTCTAGCTGAGCTAGAACCTCAGGATCCCTCCGTTATTAGAAGAATATGGGCTCCCACGCAACGGCACGTTTTTTTCGAAGAAATGGCTTGCGATGCGAAGTTGTTAGACGCCATTGCGTGTTTAATTGGAGAAAATATCGTATTTCATTATAGTAAATTAAATATGAAAGGTCCTCGCGTTGGCAGTCCCGTAGATTGGCATCAAGATTTTTCTTATAATCCACACACGAATACCGATTTAATTACTTGTATTATTTATCTTGACGATGCAGATAAACATAATGGCTGCTTACAATTGATTCCTAGATCTCATCAGAAGGGATTATTTAATCATTACAAAGACGATTATTTTAGAGGAAAAATCTACGAAGAAAATCTTCCAGCACACTCTACTGTAATTGATGTAGAAGCCCCAGCTGGCAGTGTGATCTTTTTACATTGTCTTACCTTGCATAAATCCAACACGAACCAATCCGATAAACCGCGTCGCACTTTTCTGCCTTCTTATAGAGCTGCCGATTCATTTCCAATTTATGTGGGACCGCATACCAGTGATCATGAGCCCACGACAAAAGTGATTCGTGGAGTCGCTTCAAAAACCGCGCGAGTGGAAGCAGGAAGCTGGGCTTTACCGATTGCAGAAAAGCAATTTAATTCTTTATATGAAATCCAGGAAGGGTCTCATTTAAAAAAATCACAACGCACTAAAAGTGGCTATTTCGGCCATCTTGTGGAAAATGAACGGTAAACAGTTTATGAATAAACAATCCACTGAATTACATTATTTGAATAGCATCATAGAACATCTACCTGGATCGATGTATTGGAAAGATAGAGATGGAATTTATTTAGATTGTAATAATTATCTGAAGAAGACAGAAGGGAAGTCTGCGGGTCCGGTGAAAGGAGGAACAGATCATTTGGCTTTTCCAAAAATGATAGCGGATCAAATCAGAAATAATGATGTGGAAGTGATGAATCGAAACTGTGTGATTGTAAGACAAGAAGATCTCATCTTACCGAGTGGCAAAAAATTAGTGATGGTTTCATCAAAAAAACCATTTATCGATGAAAATGGCAATGTATCGGGCGTGTTAGGTATCAGCGTTGATATCACGAGATTGCTATCAAACTTTCAGCTATCTGAGCTACTCAAAATCAATCAAAATTCTGCGAAAAAAAATAAAAAAACATTACTTTCATTATCGGGAAAATGGAGTGGAACGAATCTTACTTTTCGTCAAGCAGAGTGCGCCTATTATCTTTCGAGAGGAAAAACGAACAATGAAATAGCTAGCATCTTGCATATTTCTCATAGAACTGTCGAAGATTATATTAAACAACTTAAAGTCAAATTAGGTTGCTTCAAAAAGTCAACATTAATTGAGAGGGTGATATCAGATGGAATATTGTCTGATATCATTAATTTCATTTTTTAAATGTATTTAATAAACGCTAAAGAATACAAAATGAATAAAATCTTGCTATATGTCTCAGTGAAACATACAATTTGTTTTTGCAGCATAGGTAAGTTGATCATTTAAAAATCAAGATGTTAAAAATTCGATCTATTTAATTGAGGGATGCATGAAGAAAAAAAATAACCATCCAAGTTTGGCAACAAAAAATGACACTTAAGGCTAAATAATGCTTATTCGCCTCATATGTTGTTTGTTGCTTTGTTTGCTCGCTAGTTCTGTTCAAGCACAAAGTGAACCTAGGCAGTTTCCTAGTGGAACACATCACGTTTTTATTCCGAAAGTCAGCGGTATTCGAACTTCCTTGTTACAAAATATCGCGCCTATTATTGAGCGCTCCATTGCAGAAGGTTATTATCCTGGCGGAGTCATTTTGATAGGACATCACGGCAAGATGATTTATCGCGGTGTATTTGGTAATCGTCGTGTGGTTCCAGATACGGCGCCTATGCGTTTTAACACCCTTTTTGATATTGCTTCATTAACAAAAGTCGTTGCTACCACGCCTGCTGTCATGCAACTGATAGAGCAGGGGAAATTAGATCTCGATGCGGCTGTTGCGACATATTGGCCAGACTTTGCCGAAAATGGCAAAGAAACCGTGACGATACGCGAGTTACTCACGCATACCTCAGGATTGCCCGCGGAAATTGCCATCACATCCGAAAAAATGAGTGAAGAGGATTACTTAAACCAAATTAAAAGCTTAAAACTGCTGCATCCGCCAGGATCGGCTTTTTTATATAGTGATGTGAACTTTATGGTACTGGCGAATCTCGTTGCCATGATTTCTGGCGAACACTTCGACAAATATGTTCTCAAACATATTTTTAAGCCTTTAAAAATGCAGCACACATTCTTTTTACCTTCTCCTCAGTTACGCGATCAAATTGCACCGACTGAAGTTTTTAAAGATAAATTGCGGTGGGGTGAAGTACATGATCCTGCTACTTATTCATTAGGCGGTGTCGCCGGAAGCGCTGGGCTATTTTCCAATGCGCACGATCTGAGTCTCTATGTGCAATCTTTATTGCAAGGTGGGCGTCTTCCCAAGTCGGCTCGCGATGCTACTAATCGTCATTTTCTTGGACCGCTCGCGATTTTAAAAATGTCTACGCCGCAAACGCCATCCCATCTCTTAGATACCCGAGGTCTAGGGTGGGATATCGATTCCAAATATTCAAATCGGGGTGTGCTGTTTCCTGTCCAATCATTTGGTCATTCAGGATGGACGGGAACCTCCATATGGATTGATCCAACGACTAAGACGTGGATAATCATATTGACCAGCCGCACACATCCTAAGCCAATGGAGCATAATCAGTTACTTCAAGATAGAAAAACGATCGCAAATATTGTGTCCGCCAGTATAATTGATATACCTTCCTATAGCCAAAATAATACAAGTGATGGTGAACTTGATCGAGCCTATAAAAAAACCATATGAGCTAATCCCGCCAACCTATTGGTATGGACGTGAGAAAGGAAGGGCTTATGGCGGGAGCAATGCGACGCTGTTGGGTAGATATGAGTGAATTTAAGCCAAATTGCAGAATCTGTGATATGATTATGGGCTGTTCATCAATAAGCAGGGAGGGCTAAACCGATGCAAATGCGTTACGCTGAATACCAAAAGCTGTCGCGTAGTTGGTATAAAAAATTTGAACACGACAGAGTGAATCCTGCGCTCAATAAATATCGAAATGGCACAATTAATGATTCTCGTGTGCGACAAGATTTCTTGAATCATGCCAAGGATATTTTTGATCATTACAATATTAAAGATAAATCCTCTTATACAAATTTCTTGCAATCTTTTAATGAACTTTTAGAAAAAGTGAAAGAATCAACGACGGGTTTCGCTAGTTTGATATTTGGATTTTTAGACTCTTCAAAGCGTGTGCAAAAAAGTTATGCCCAATTTATAAAGTTAATGAATCGAGAAATTCCCAACGAAGCCCATCGGGATTTTGTGTTACTTCTTCAGCGATATTTAAATTTCTTTATTGTTGAGCGTGAGTGCCAAGCTGAATTTGAATCGACGACACTCAATTCAGCTTTTAAGAAAAGTGCGGAGGATATGAGATTTAATTTAATGGATGAATTCCTCAGAATCGAAGTTAACTTTGAAAGATTTGAGCGCGAACAATTTGAAAAAGCAAAACGAACTTGTACCACTAAAGAAATTCAAATTGAATTAAAAGCCGCAAATAAGTCTTCAGTTTCTATTGAAACTCCGGCGTGCCCAAAATTAACTAAAGATTTAAATGCAACTCGACAATCTGTGCCGTTACATGTAAAAAGAACGTCTGTTACACAATTTTCCGCGGTTGTGACAAAGGAAGCTATAGCGAGTATCCAAAGCATACAAAGAGAAGAGAGAATACACGCATCGGGAGAGAGTCTTTTAGTAGCTAGATAAAGTTTTTAAAAGGGAGCTATCAAGTAACTTATATTTTAACTTATATTTTCATTAATTAAGGGACGAATCTATGAAACTTATCAGCAATATTGGTTTTATTCTTTTAGCAGTCTATTTAATTTTAGTTGGTATTATGTCCGTCGCAGGTGTATTAATTCCGAGTATCGTTATGGGCATTATTGCCATTGCAGCAGGTGTTTTTATTCTCATTGGCAGATGATTACTGTAGGGTGGATTAGGTGCGTTTTTTGCACCGTAATCCACCAATAGCATACGCCGAATGGTGGATTACGGTGCAAAAAACGCACCTAATCCACCCTACAATTTTTAATTGAATTTTTTCACACGGTTGAAGGCGGGAATTAATAAATGTAGTACTTGACACTGATGATAAAATGGGTAAAGTACAAAGATAGCCTCATTTTTGATTAGAGTAACCAATGAAACTTTTAAGCAGCCTATTCATGTTTAAAAACGACTTAGCAAACCTTGCTAAAGTCTCGGCTGCTGCTATTTCATCATCTATTTGTATTTGCGTCGTCATTCGAGTTATTTGCCTGTCCTAATGGCCAATCGCTTCGTGCCCATTAGGGCAGGCGAATGTCCCTAACAGCACGAACCCATAAGCCAAATTCAATTTTTAAGTATTTTCACCTTTCAAGCGAGGTTGAATGATGATGAATAAAAACCAGCAAACCAAACTCACTGTCGCCGCTTATCCTATTTTAATTATAAGCTTATGCGCGAGTTTTCTTTTTTATAAATATGTATTGCAAATTTATCCCAGCATTATCACAGATCAATTAATGCGGGAATTTCATTTGACAGGGACCGGATTAGGAAATCTGGCTGCCACATTTTATTACGCTTACATGTTTACTCAATTATTTGTAGGCGTCATGTTAGATAAATACAGTACGCGATGGCTGACTTCTGTCGCGATTTTTTGCTGTGCTTTAGGTGTTTTTTTATTTTCAGAAGCGCATAGCGTATTGGTGGCAGGATTGGCGCGCGGATTGATAGGAGTAGGGGTTGCATTTGCTACTGTCGCTTACATGAAGTTAGCTTCTATGTGGTTTCCGCCACGCCAGTATGCATTTTTAGGAGGATTACTGGCAACAGCAGCAATGGCGGGTGCTGTTTTCGGTCAAGCGCCTTTGGCTTGGGTGGTGAATGAAATTGGATGGCGAGACAGTTTGTTAATCACTGCCGTGATTGGATTCCTATTGGCGATACTATTTGCTGCCATTGTACGTGACGCCCCTTCGTCTTTGAGTCATTTTTCAAAGACCAAAAAATCGCACATTTCATATAAAGATTTTTTGCAATTAATAAAAAACAAACAAAATTGGTTGCTGACGTTATATGGTGGATTGGCATTTTCCCCCGTCGTGATTTTTGGTGGGTTGTGGGGCAATCCTTTCCTAGAGCAAGCTTACCAATTAAGCAAAACGGAAGCTGCCTCTATGATTTCCTTAATATTTGTTGGGTTTGGTTTAGGAAGTCCTATCATAGGGTTAATATCAGATTATTTAGAAAATCGACGCCATGTCATGTTTATTGGAACATCAATTTCGTCGGTTGCGCTTAGCTTAGTGTTGTATTTTCATCCCATGCCGATTTGGTTATTGAGTGTCTTGTTATTTACCTTTGGTTTTGGACTGGGCGCCTATATGTTGGTTTTTGTCATTGGCAAAGAACTGAATAATATCGCTCTGACAGCTACCGTCATTGCAGTTATCAATTCAAGTGAAGCATTACTCGATGCATTAACAGAGCCATTTATTGGCAAGTTATTGGATTTAGGATGGGAAGGAAAAATAGTGAATGGTGTGCATCATTTTTCATTACAAAGCTACCATCTTGCCTTAGCGGTTTTACCCATTTTTTTGACAGTTGCGGCATTTTTACTTTTATGGGTGAAAGATTCTGCACAGAAAGAAGTGCCTGATAAGTCATTGAAATACGCATTGCAGGCCAAAAATAATTAAGTATTATCAATAAAATAGCGACTTACTCAACACCATCTATACTTATTGTGAGATTACAACAAGCCTCAATAAGTAAGGTGGGATGAGATATGAAAAAGAACGCGGTTTACTATGGGGTTTTAATAGCTCTATTTATAATGGGTGCAAGTGCTTTTGCCGATGAGATTGATGACGAGGATTTTGAAGCAGAAGGATACACTTGCTATGGTTATCCTTATAATTATTGCGAAACGAATGATGACTTTGCTCCGGCATATTATAAAGACTATTCTTATCCAGTAATCATTCATGATGGCTATGGAAATGCACATCATGAATGGTTCCATCAACATCCTGGAAGTAGGGGTGGTGATTTTTATAATGGCTATGATAAGGACTAACAGCACAATTAAAGTCAGCTGTTAATAATAAATTTACTCCAAAAAAGCACTTTTCTGGGTCAATATCAGTTTTTTTTCGCCAAAAGCAATCAAAAAAGCTGCCAATATGAATGTTTAAGAACTAATACTTCTTATAAATCATCACCTAAAAGTTCAATATCAAACGTATTATCCTGAATTCAAGCAAATTAGTAATTATAGTACATGAAATAAACTAATGTATGACCTAAAACTATGAAATCAGGTAACAAATTGATTTTATAGGGAATTTAAAAAGATCTTGTGGTCAAAAAATATGCGATAATATATAAAATCCCTTTGGAATTGAGTTTTATGGAGCTTCTGTGAAAATACTTGTAGCAGATGATTCTAAGACGAACTTAGCGCTTATCACCGCTTCATTACAAAAATTAGGACATGATGTAATGACGGTGATGAGCGGGGACGATGTGCTTGTCGTATTTAAAAAACAACATCCCGATTTAATCATTCTGGACGTGGTAATGAAGGAAATGGATGGTTTTGAATGCGCTAAAAAAATTCGTGCCATCGAGGGGGAAGATTGGATTCCGATTATTTTTTTAAGCAGTTCGGTGGATGATATTAGTATTGCTAAAGGAATCAGTGCCGGTGGAGATGATTATCTCACGAAACCTTTTAGCGAAATAACATTGGAAGCAAAAATAAAAGCGATGCAACGCATTGCAGAGATGCGAAAGCGATTATATGAAACAACGCAAGAATTACTCATCTTATCTTCGACTGATCCATTAACAGGTGTTTATAATCGATTACAATTTGAGAAAACACTCAAAGAGAAATTATCAGAGGCTGACCGACACCATTATATTTTATCGCTGTTGTTTGTCGATTTGGATCATTTTAAGACGATTAATGATACGATCGGACATCATATTGGCGATTTGCTTTTAAAAGAAGTGGCTAATCGAATAAAATCATGCATTCGATTAGAAGATTTTGTTGCACGAATCGGTGGTGATGAATTTGTCATTATCATTAGCAACATTGAAGAGCCCAGCAATGCTCAGGTTGTAGCACAAAAAATTCTTCAAACATTGGCTCCTGCCTATCATTTAAAAACTCATGTCGTTCGTGTGAGTGCGAGTATCGGCATAGCTTGCTATCCACATGAAAGCACAACATATGAATCCTTTGTACAGAATGCTGATATTGCAATGTATCACGCCAAATCTTTGGGAAGAAATAATTATCAATATTTTACCAGGGAACTGAGTGACCGATACAGACAACAAATTAATTTGGAACAGGATTTAAAATTTGCCTTAGAGAACAATGAATTATATATAGTATATCAACCGATATATAATTTATTGACCAAAAAAATCATTGCAGTAGAGGCCTTATTACGCTGGCAACATCCTAGATTTGGCCTTATTTCTCCTAACATTTTTATTCCTATAGCAGAAGAGATGGGTTTAATCATGGAAATTGGATCCTGGGTGTTGAAAACAGTCTGCTTTCAGGGAGAGCGATGGAATAAAAAAGGAGTTAAAGAATTAAAGCTCGCTGTCAATCTTTCCTTGCAACAACTGCTTCAAGACAATTTTTTGCAATCTACTGAAGAAATTTTAAGTGAAACACATTTTCCATCAAAATCACTTCAATTAGAACTGACTGAAAATAGTGTCATAACCTATACACAACAATTAAAACAAACCATGAAAAAACTACATGAGCTTGGTTTGGAAATTGCTATAGATGATTTTGGTACACGATATTCTTCACTTACCACGCTGGGTGCTTTACCAATTAATACGCTAAAAATAGATAGAATATTTTTAAATGACGTGACTATCGATCCTAAAAATAAAATTATTGTGAAATCGCTTATTGCGTTAGGAAATAATTTAAATTTAAATGTTGTTGCAGAAGGCGTTCAATCTGAGGAACAGCTACAATTTCTTATTTTAAATGGTTGCTTGCAAGGGCAAGGCTTTTTCTTGTGTAATCCATTAAACATAGAACAAATGACTGAGCTTTTAATTGCAGAAAGAGACAAATATATGCAGTCAATAACTCAGAAGGATGGGTAACATGAAAACTTTATCGACCATAGCTTCTTTACAGGTGATGCAGTTTCAAATACACGATGTGAATGTTTGTATAGATCTTCAATATATTAAGAAAGTTCTGCCCCTGCCTTTATTAGAAACTGTACCAGCTAGTCAATCCTATCTGGTAGGACTGATGAATTTTTCAGGAAAAAGCATTCCTGTTATTGATTTAGCATGGCGATTAGAACTAATTCGCGAAGTTCCATATTCAATAGATACGCCTATTTTATTATGCACTGATGGCAAGCAAGAAGTGGGTTTGATTGTAGATAAAATACTTGGATTGGCGTCCGTGGATGCGAGCTGCATTCAAGTTCAAAATGAATTTACCACCTCGGAATCACCGTTTCTCGCAACAATTTTGCTAGAGTCGAAATTAACCTTGCTGCTTGATATTAATTATGTTTTTGATTTGAATTATTCATTAGAGAAAGCGAAATCAGATTTTAATGAACATGTAGTTGATATAACTAAAGCGCATTCCTACGATGAATAAAATGTTGAATTCAACAAATAGGGAATTTGAAATGGAATCAACTATAAGAAATTACGAGCCGGAATTCGAAGCGCTAATACGCCAACGTTTAGGCATTATTTTGCGATATAAAACCTCAAATTTGAATAAAACAATCGCGGAGGCATGTAAAAAATTTCATTGTCGACCAATCGAATATCTGGAGATGTTACACAATTGTCCTGATGATTCATTTTTATTAGAGCATTTGATCGTTGGAATCACTATTGGAGAAACTTATTTTTTTCGTGACAAGAATCAGATGCAACTCTTGTTCAATGAGATATTTCCTGAAATTATTCAAAAAAAGAGAAAGGAAAGGAACTTATCATTGCGTATATGGAGTGCGGGATGTTCATCAGGAGAGGAGATATATACGATTGCAATGATGCTGAGTGAAATTCTAACTGATTTGAAATCATGGACAGTCCATCTTCTTGCTACAGATATCAATGCCAAGATGTTAAAAAAAGCGATGGATGCTCGCTATGGTGAATGGTCTATGCGTTCAATTACACCATCTTTTAAGAAAAAATATTTTGTTCACAAAGAGAATGCATATAGGTTTTCGCAACAGTTGCGAGATTTAGTGAGGTTTGAATATCTTAATTTAAAAGATGATAGGTATCCATCGATAAATAATGGCACGAATGCCCAAGATCTGATTTTATGTCGTAATGTTCTTATTTATTTTGATAATGAATGTATTAAACAGCTGATGCTTAAACTTTATAATAGCCTTATACCTGGAGGGTATTTGGTTCTTGGCGCATCTGATCCTATTGATATCACGGATACTAATTTCATATTTCATCATAAAAGGGGGATATTATTTTCTCGCCCTATCATGGAAAATGACAAAAAATCCGATGAAGATAGTAAAAGGAACGAAAAGAAAGTTGTTACATTTCTTCCTGATTATCCAACTATCAATGACGAAATTCCATCAAGAAATTTAATCAATATAACTTCAAGTGCAACAGCAAAAATAAATTCTGAAAAATGTGATTCGCATGAGCGTGTTACTATTCAAAACACTGATATCGTCACAAATTTACTCAATCAGGCTCAATGGCAAGCAGTACTAGACAAGGTTCACCAATATGAATTAATGGGAATATTCTCCGTTTTTTTGACAAATGCGAAAGCAACGGCGCTAGCAAATCTAGGAAAACTCGAAGAAGCCGTCAAATTATGTCAGGAAAGCTTATTACAAGAACCAACCAATAAATTTACTTATTTTACTTATGCGATGGTATTGGCAGAGTTGAATCGTTTCGAAGAATCAGAATCTGCTTTAAGGAAAACGTTATTTTTAGATAATACCTTTGTAGCAGGCCACTTCCAATTAGGATTGTTATTATTGAGAAATAAGCGTCAGGAAGCAGGAGTCAAAAGTTTGCAAAATGCGCTAACAATTGCCGGAAGCAAAGACCCGTCGCAAATTGTGCCAGGATCTCAAGGAGTATGTTATGGCCATTTTGCTGTAACTGTAAAACATGAAATTGATCTTTATCTTCCCTTAAGGAAATCGACGATATGACGATAAAAAATAAGTTTCAATGTGCTGCGAATCTTTTGCCGAAAGATGAATTATCAAATCGTATTTTGTATGAACGCGCCGAGCGACTCGCTAAGCATCATATTGATGAGGCAATGAAAACCGAAACACATGCTTATATTCGCTTTTCTCTTGGCAAAAATGAATATTATGGAATTTCTTATCCTTTTGCAAAGGAAGTAATGAATAATGTAGTCATTACTAAACTGCCACATGTTCCTAACTATGTGGCTGGAATATCAAATCGACGCGGCACACTTATCACCATAGTGGATTTGAAACGTTTTTTTCATTTACAGAATTCAAACTATAGTAAAAATAGCTATGTCATCGTTGTGTCAGAAAATGATATGACGGTTGGAATATTAGCCGATAATATTGAAGATGGTGATGCATTTGATCCTGTAACTTTAGAAGTGCCCATCGCTTCTAACAACATAATTAAACCTCAATATATTATGGGCTTACATAATGGGATGACAGCCATTATTAATGTTGATGCAATACTTTCGGATATTAGGGCTGAGCTAGAGAAAATAGGAGAATAACTATGCGCACGCCAACAGGATCAGATACATCAAAAATGATAGATGCTACACAATTCAAAGGTATTAATTCTCTAGGTATTCGTGGACGACTGTTACTAGGGTTTGGCAGTATTACAGTTATTTTTTTAATATCAATTATGTTTACCTTATATTATGTCACATCTATAAAAAATTATTCCAATCAAGTGAATATGACAGAATTGCCTACTTATGACCAATTCCTGGATTTAAATAGTGAGATTTATCAAAATCAAGTCAAAATCTTAGAATGGATAATTCGAGATGATCCCAAAGTCAAAAGTGAGTTGAAATCAAATTGGGAAAGCATTCTACAAACACAAATGAACATTGATGAAATGAAAAAGAATTGGGGTAATGAAAGCTATATTAAATATTGGCAAGATATTAAAACAGCATTGGGACAGCTTAAAGAAGTTCAGGACCAACTTATAGAATTTTCAACAGCAGATAAATCGGTATTATTAAATAAATTAGCTGAATTAAATCCATTATATAATCAACTTGAAACACTTTTAAATACGCTTAATGTGAATGATAGAAAAGCTGAAGGCATTCTCGATATCCAGTCTGAAGCGCTGCACAATGGTACTGACAAAATATTGAATAATCTCGATGTACTGCAGGTAGCTGAATTTATATTGTTTATTGCAGGGTTAATTCTTTCCATTCTCATCGCATTATTCACTATAAAAGTTATTTCGCGTCATATTTCTGTCTTTAGAACTCATAGCAGCCGTATTGCATCGGGTGATTTAACAAAATATGTCCCTGTTGAAACAAATGATGAAATGGGTAAATTAGGTGATGATCTTAATAAAATGACCGAATCGCTTTCTACAATGACACGGCAAATTACGGATGCATGCCACAATATGGTGATTTCATTAGAAGAAGTTAGGCATGCTATCGATGCCCAATCATCAGGTTCGTCGCAACAAGCTTCCTCTATTAATGAAATAACAGCCTCTATTAGCGAAATTGAAAAAAGTTCAAATCAAACCATGGAAAAAGCCAAGACTTTAGGTGAAGTGGCAGAACGTACTCGTGAAAAAGGCCAGATGGGTTTAGAAGCAGTAGAACAAAGTGTAGTAGGAATGAAAAGTGTTCGCGATAAAGTACAAATGATTGCCCAAACCATTTTGGACTTGAGTAATCAAACTCAGCAAGTGGGTGAAATTACAGCAGCTGTGAATAATCTTGCTCAACAATCCAAAATGTTGGCTCTAAATGCATCGATTGAAGCTGCAAAGGCAGGCGAGGCGGGCAAAGGTTTTGCTGTCGTTGCAGTGGAAGTCAAAAATCTGGCAGAGCAATCGGAACAATCCACCGCGCAGGTTCAAAAAATTTTAGAAGATATTCGCCATGCTACTGAAAAAGCTGTGATGGTCACCGAGGAAGGAACAAAAGGTGTTGATCATGGCACGACGTTAGTTGAGCAGACGGGCGAAATCATTCGTAGTTTAAACGATGTTATTCATGAAGCGACTATTGCTAGTCAGCAAATAGCTGCGGCAGTTCGTCAAGAAGGGGCTGGAATTGAACAGATCACCACAGGAATGAATGAAATCAATCAAGTCACAAGTGCTTTTGTTGAAAGTGTACATCAGACTAAAGAGGCAATGAGTAATTTGGCTGACATTGCAAAAAATCTTAAATCATATGTTGATACATACAAGATATAGAGGTTACTTATGGACACCATTGCCAAAAAAAGTAATTTTCAAAGTGTTAGCGATAGATCAAAACCACCTAAATCGTTTGGGATACGAGGCAGATTACTATTTGGATTTTCTGCTATTGCTTTCATGTTAGTCATAGCTATTTGTACAGCGTTAATTATCCTTATCAGTACTGAAAAATTTGCTGAACAAGTTATTAATGTTGACTTGCCAACGTATGATGCATTACTCGATCTAAACACTGAAACGTATCATGCTGAAAATTTATTGCAACAAATTGTGATGCGAAATGATCAAGGTGTTAAAGATCAATTAGCTAAATCATTAGAAACAATGGATCAAATACAATTAACTATTGAAGATTACGCAAAAAATTGGACTAACCCAGATTATATTAAGAAATGGCAGCAAATTAAAGCTTTCTTAGATCAATTTAAAATTGAAACAAATAAGGTGCTAGGAATAGTAAGTGAAAATAATTCTGTACGTGCTTCTCAAATATTTACAGAAGAACTATTACCTTTAATACAAAAACTGTCAGATAATTTTAATATGACTAATAATTCTGCTCAAAAAGCAGCAGGATTACTTGATACTCAATCAGAATTTCTTCACATCGGTACACAAAAAATATTAAGTGATCTCTCTACAGTGCGCTTAATTGAATACACTTTGTTAATTATTAGCATTATTGCTTCAATTGTTTTTGCATTAATAACCGCGCGCAATATCTTAACTCCTTTGAATAAGGCAATAGATACTGCTAAACAAATTGCTGCAGGTGAACGTGATGTTAATATTGAAATAACATCTCATGATGAAACAGGTGAACTTTTAACTGCTTTAGATATTATGCAGAGTTCGATTAAAGAAAGTGAAATGAATTTACAGAAAAGTGAAGCAAATACGCGTGAATTATTTGATCGTATCGTGAAATCAGCCCAAATGTTTAGTCAACATAGTGGCAAAGTCGCTGCCGGTGATCTAAGGCAGCGACTTGACATCTCTACCGAAATGACAAGTAACGATATCATGCAAAAATTGGGCAATGATCTTAATAAAATGACCGACAATCTTGCTACGATTTCCAGAGAAATTACTGAATCTTGTCATAATATGGTAACTTCTTTAGAAGAAGTTAGACATGCTGTCGATTCTCAATCATCGGGTTCCTCTCAACAAGCGTCGTCCATCAATGAGATTACTGCATCGCTGAGTGAAATTGAAAAAAGCTCAGCTCAAACAATGGAAAAAGCAAAGGCTTTAGGAGAAGTAGCGGAACGTACGCGTGAAAAAGGTCAAATGGGATTAGAAGCAGTTGAGCAAAGTGTACAAGGTATGAAAAGTGTGCGTGATAAGGTCCAAGTTATTGCACAGACGATTTTGGATTTAAGTAATCAAACTCAACAAGTAGGTGAAATTACTGCAGTGGTTAACAATTTGGCGCAACAATCTAAAATGCTGGCTCTCAATGCATCTATTGAGGCGGCAAAAGCGGGTGAAGCAGGCAAAGGCTTTGCAGTTGTCGCCACCGAGGTAAAAAACCTAGCTGAACAATCAGAACATTCGACCGCTCAGGTTCAGAAAATACTGGAAGATATTCGCCATGCAACAGAAAAAGCAGTCATGGTTACGGAAGAAGGTACGAAAGGTGTAGATTATGGTACTAATCTAGTTGAGCAGACGGGCGAAATTATTCGCAATTTAAATCAAGTAATACATGAGGCTACGATTGCAAGTCAACAAATTTCCGCCGCTGTACGTCAAGAAGGTGCTGGTATAGAACAGATCACGGCGGGTATGAACGAAATTAATCAAGTCACAACCGCGTTTGTAGAGAGCGCACAACAAACTAAAGAGGCTATGGGCAATTTATCTGATATTGCAAAAAATCTCAAAATGTATGTTGATACCTATAAATTATAGGGAGATACAATGAATCTCGATCCTGATTTATTGAAACAAATAATTGCAACATTTAAATCCGAATTGGAGGAACAATCGCAACTTATTACTAATAATTTATTGGCTCTTGAGAAAGGTGTCCAAGATAAAGAAGAACGTATTAAAATCATTGACGCTATCTTTCGTTCAGCCCATAACATAAAAGGCGCGGCGCGTGGTATTAGTTTAAATGAGGTTGGCGAGATTGCGCATCGAATTGAATCTTTATTCTCATCTATTCAAAAACAAGTAATAACCATTTCGCCTGAAATTATTGATCTTTGTTTAGAGGCAGTGGATAGAATGCAATCTGCGATGCTATCTTTTATTGAAAAAAAACCATTATCTTTTGATATTAACGAATTGTTAATGCGTTTAGAAAAGGGAGAACCTGCGAAATCAGATCATCTACAAGATGAAGTTGCAAAATTTGACGATGGCAAAAAGAAGTATTCTGCTAATCAACAAAAAACGAGACAATCACTAGAAATAAATGAACATGAAACGATAAGAGTTGCTGTTGAAAAGATTGATAAAGTCTCAGCGTTAACCGAGGAAATTCAGGTTAGTAAAATTGCGATTGAAGATTATTATACGGAACTCGATCAATTGTCTGCAAAAACGCGACAATTTTCCCTGCTTTGGAAGCAAATTAAAGATCATCTAGATGACGCAAGAGGTGAAAATTTGCAGCGTTTGCTTCACTCTAGTAATGATTGTATTGCAGAAATGAGTCATGTTACCTATCGATTGCACAAAAGCATGCGTAGTCAGTTAAATGAGTTATCCATGATATCGAATTCCTTGCAAGAAGAAGTCCGTCTGCTTCGTTTGGTCCCTATTTCTAATTTTCTCTGTACCTTACCACGTTATGTACGTGATCTTGCGCATCAGTTAAATAAACAAGTCGAAATTGAAATATTGGATCGTAATGTAAAAATGGATAAATTGGTGTTAGAAGGATTAAAAAATCCAATCACTCATCTTATCAGAAATGCGATTGATCATGGCATTGAGCCTGCTGAAATTCGAGAAAAAATGGGCAAAAGTGATAAAGGCTCGATCAAAATTGATATAAAGGATGAAGGTAATGAGATATTAATTAATATCTTTGATGACGGAGCTGGAATTGATATTTCACAAATTACTAAGATAGCAGAGAAAAGGAATCTTTCCTCTAAATCTGAGTTGGATAGAATGAGTGACATTGAAATTTTAGATTTTATCTTTACACCAGGTTTTTCTACTAAAGAAATTATTACAGATATTTCTGGTCGAGGAATAGGTCTTGATGTAGTAAAAGCTAATTTAATTGATTTAAAAGGTCAGGTATCTGTAACTACAGAATTAGGAAAAGGAAGCACCTTTACTTTACGCGTTCCGTTGACCTTGTCGAGTGAGCATGGTTTGTTAGTAAAATGCAACGATCAATTTTTTGTTCTTCCTACTCATTCAATAGAACGTGTTTTTGTCTTATCTCACCGTGAAATTATTGAAGTGGAAGGAACCCAGGCTATTATTCTGAATAAACGTACTATTCCATTACGTACTTTAGCGAATGTACTTGGTCTGGAAGATCGTGATTTCTCTAAAGTGGATCGAATATCTATTGTAGTGATTAAAAAAGGCTGGCATGCCGTTGCCTTATTGGTAGATGACGTTTTAGGAGAGAGAGAAATTGTTATTAAGCCTTTAAATTTACCTCTTTCCGATGTACCTTGTGTTTCAGGTGGCACTTTACTAGAACGCAGCCAAGTAGTCGTGGTGCTAAATTCAACTGAGTTGATAAATACAGCTCTTAATATCCAAGTTGTGCATCGTCTTGATTTTCAAGATACAGCTAATCAAATAGTTGAACGACCTCATATTTTAGTGGTGGATGACTCGATTACAACACGCACATTAGAAAAAAATATTCTCGAAACACAAAACTATAAAGTTACTGTCGCAGTGAATGGTAAAGAAGCTTGGGACTTATTACAAAAACAACATTTTTCCTTATTGATAACAGATATTGCTATGCCAATTATGGACGGCTTTACTTTAACTTCGAATGTTAAACAAAGTGATAAATTACATTACCTTCCGGTTATTATCGTAACTTCATTAGGAAGTGATGCAGAAAAGGCACGGGGTGTAGAAGTGGGTGCTGATGCTTATATTGTAAAAAATGAATTTGAATCGGGTTCATTGTTGGAAATCGTTGGTCAATTGGTATGAGATCATGATAAACATACTTATTGTAGATGATTCAATGACTGAAACTATTATTTTAAAAAATCTCTTCGAGATGGAAGATGATTTTCGTGTTATTGGTTGTGCTCAGAATGGAAAAGAAGCCATAGAAATGGTGGCTCGTTTGAAACCTGATTTAATCACGATGGACATTCTGATGCCTATTATGGACGGCTTGGAAGCAACCCAAAAAATTATGTCTCAGCATCCAACCCCTATTGTAGTCATTAGTTCTAAATTGGATGATAGAGAAATCAATACAACATTTCAGGCGTTAGAGGCCGGAGCATTAAGTGTACTTGAAAAACCTAAGGGAATTTCTTCTCCCAATTTTCACTCTTCTCGAAAAAATATTGTGAATACAGTTCGTGCGATGTCTGAAATCAAAGTTATTAAACGAAGATTTCCTGACAAAAAATCACATCAATCTAACATAATCTCGACTAATAATGCTTTGAAAGAATATGAGTTGATAGCGATTGGGGCATCCGTTGGCGGTCCGCAAGTTTTAAAAAAAATTCTATCCAATTTACCAGCTGATTTTCCTATTCCTATTCTGATTGTGCAGCATATGACTCCTGGGTTTATCAATGGATTTACGCAATGGTTGAATGAGAATGTGCCTTTGAGAGTTAAAAATGCGGAGCATCAAGAAGAATTAAGAAGGGGTGCGGTGTATTTTGCTCCAGATCATTTTCATTTGGAAGTAACTCGTGTTCGTAAAAAATTAGTCGCTAATTTGGTTAAAAGTAACCCTGTTTCGGGATTTTGTCCTTCTGCTACTGTGTTACTTAATTCGGTAGCAAAAGTCTGCAAAGAAAATGCAATCGGAATTTTGTTAACCGGAATGGGTAGTGATGGTGCACAAGGCTTATGGGAGTTAAAAAAAGTGCATGGGCATACATTAATACAAGATCCAAAAAGCACGGTTGTTTTTGGTATGGCTGGCGTTGCCCAATCTTTGGGTGCAGTGGATAAAGTAATTGAAATAGATCAATTTGCAGATTATCTATTGAAAATTACGAAGAAATATGATTAAAAATAAAACAATCTCAATTAAACCTGTCTTTTCCTAGTCGCTTTTTAGCGCGAAATGTGAGAAAATAATGACCTAAAAATTAAGAGAACTATTTCACTGTATATAATATTTTGATCTATTGCAAAAGTGTCTAGTTGCCTTTATGTTAACGCTTATTAATATCTGGTTGGAGTTTTTCTGATGTTACGCCCGCAAAGTTTATGTATTTTCCTGTTAACGATGTTGTTCATTTCCGTTCCAGCTTTTTGTGCTGATAATATAGATGCTGTGCTTAGAAAGCTTGATTTAATGAAATTGATTGAAAAAGAACAAGCATTCACTATTCAAGCACAAATGAGCGATCCGAGATCTAGTACTAAAAATGTTAATGATCTCACGGAATTTGTTGCTATCAGCGTCAAAGATAATGATGACAGCGTTTGGACAAGATTTGATAGAAATCAAAACATACTGAAGCAAATGCATCTCCTTCCGATGATGGGTCATGACCAATTTACGATACAAGAAATTCCTTCTATTCCTCTGCAAGAAGGTTTGGATTTAGTAAGAACGTGTATGGCAGAAAAAGGTGAAACGCTTCCAGAGAATATTGTTAGCGTAAGCATTTATAAAGCGCTCCATGCAACAAGCCACATGGTTTATTACTATCTCTTCAGATCACCTACCTATCTTCATGATGGTATGTGCCTAGGCTATATCTATGTTCCTGCCTCAGAAAAGGGCGTTCCGGGTGATTGTCAAAGAGGAATGAGAGAGCCTTGTCGTCTTGAATTCTAAGCATTTAATTATTTAACATAAAGGCTGGTCTGATCGATGAGAAACATTATCTTAGTCAACTTACTTCTTGTGATAATCACTTTCTTCTTTGTTAGCAATGCGTCGGCACTTCCCAAGGGATTTGTTTATCTCAAAGATGTGGATCCCACGATTATTCAAGACATGCGCTACGCAACGGATAATAATTTTATCGGCAGGCCTATTAAAGGATATCATGCTCCTCAATGTATTTTGACGCGAGAAGCTGCGCGAGCACTATCTAAACTGCAACAGCAGTTAAGGCAGCAATCATTAGGATTAAAAGTATTTGATTGTTATCGTCCCGAAACGGCGGTAAAAGATTTTGTCGCTTGGAGTCAAGATTTCACAGATCAGAAAATGAAACAAGATTATTATCCTAATATCAATAAATCCGATGTTTTTAAATTAAATTATGTTGCGGAAAAATCAGGGCATTCAAGAGGAAGTACAGTTGATTTGACTATTGTGCACTTGCAACTTCATTCAATAAAAGATCCTGTCGAAATAGAAATGGGGACGCATTTTGATTTTCTTGATAAAACGTCACATCCGCTTGCGGAAAATGTCACGCGTAAAGCGCATTACAACCGGTTATTATTACAGCATCTGATGCAAGAACATGGATTTAAACCGATTGATACAGAATGGTGGCATTTTACATTAGTCGATGAACCCTTTCCGGATACTTATTTCGATTTTTCAGTCGCATAAGTGTATCAAGAGAGTTTTTCGATATGAATGCCAAGAACAGTCGGATCCTCCATGCGCCAATGAGACCCATACTGATAATCCGTTAGATAATCAAAAAATGGCAGTTGTTCAACACGATTACATCGCGTAAATTTTTTATGAAGCGGTTTGTTGGAGGAACAAATGAAACTTCCATCCTTGTTTTGGTACCAATAATGCCTATTAGGATGAGATTGCGTGGCATGGGCAAACATAAGTTCGTTGCAGTATTTCTTTTGGCAAATAATCGGGTTTACTTGGCATTGTTTTTCATTTTTAGCATCTATAACGCAAGTGATTCTTTGATAAATTAATTCACCATATTGAAACGTTTCACGATAAATTAAACCTAAATGAGAAACGTTGAATTCTGTACCAAGACTATTTTTCATATCTTTCATGTCGCTAGCAATTTCAGCAATGGCTGGTGTTGGAATTTCATCAAATAAAAATGTATTAGGCTGATATTTGCCGTCTGGCTTTTTGATCACAAGTTTATTTTTATCAAGATAACTTAAAGTTATTTTTCTCAATGTGAAATTGCGATTGTTATTTTTTAAATACAGTGTTGCAAAACGCTTTGCCATGGCAGGACCATTTACTCGATTTAACACACGAACATGTTCGGTAAGATTTTTTTGTTGTTGTAAAAACCAGTTCTTACGATTGAATTTTGCGGTTGAAACCGAAGCATGCGATGATAAGACACCTTGTGAAGTCACATCAGTAAGCCAGCCGTTGCGTTGATTGATAGGGTTAAAATCCGCATCTATAAAATGATTGCGATTATAATAATGAACCATTTCATTATTTGGATTCCCTGCAGACCCATATGAAATTTTTAAATAATTGCGATCAAACTGATTTAACGAATTTGAATATAATAAAGCGAGCGCAACTTGCACGAACGTTTGGCAATCCAAAAAATCCAAACGGTAGACAGGATTTTGATTTATATGAATAGCGCCAGGTTTGTAGGTAAAGGATTTAGGTTGCCAATCTCCTTCGCCAATACCTTCTGATGCGTTGAAGGGGGAAGGAATATCCGACAAACGTTTCACAATATAAGCCACTTGCCTGTTTTTGTCTTGATTTCGATATCCTTTTAGTTCATGCAATATATTATTTATTTTATGACGTGAATCATTGACTTGTTGGTGATATTGACTGGCATTTAAAATGGAATATTGTTGATTTTCAGCATGAACAGAAGCCAATAAGCCACTGATTAGTAGTGTTCCAATGATGTTTTGAACTTTGGCTAACATTGTCAACATCCATCTGTTAAATGAATATGATTGATATCGATATTAGCATATTCCAGTTGGGGTCGAAACTAAAAGTCGATTTTGAAACAATATAGAAAAATGACTATCAAAGTTTCAATTTATTTTTATGTTCAGACTGATTCAATATTTTAATGTACTCTGCATAAGGGATATTTCTCACGGTAGGTTTGACTGTCATGACAGTAGCTTCGGGAGATTGCAAAAAGGTATTGTAAATTTGTGCATTAGAGATCGTGATTTTATAATATTTCTTCTTTTCTTCATCCGCACCTAGTGTCCAGAGCTCTATTTGTGGTTGATGTTGCGCGACCAAAATTCTAAAACGCGACAGATAAAATGAATATGAAAATCCTTCTAAAACAATTTGAATCATTTTTTGAGGATAATACTGAGGATCAAGTTGCTCAAATGTGTCTTTGTTAAATAATTTAAAAATTTTGTCGTCTTTCTGCATTTTGCATAAATATTCAAAGGAATAATTGAGTCCAAGCAATAACTCTTGATTCGCTGGCGCCGTAATGGGTTTTGGTGCAAAGATGCAGGGCACTTTGAATTGATTAATTAGCGCGATTTTAAATTCCAAGGTGGCAAACGCAATTTTATTTTTTATCGCTGGATCTACATCAAAGTGAGTTAAATAGTCTTCTTCAAGTAAAAATGGAAAGAGACGACTCATATTGCCACATTTTTTTGCATCGATTACGACTTCTTCTTTTTTTGTTTTAACTAGACTAAAATAATATTCACGTTCTAAATAGGATGATTCTTGTTGAAGAGGATGTCGAGTTATTATCCCGGTGTAGCAGGTAATAAAACCTTGATCAAGCGTTTCTCCAGGTCGTAATGTGATAATCCATCCTATCTTATTATCCAAACGCCGAATGATACATTTCTTATAAAAATCATTTAGCCGTGACCTATATTCATCGATTGAAATAACGGGAAGGTCATCAATATTCTTCTTAAGAAGCTTGGTAATGGGTTTTATTTCGAAAGCATTTCCTAGAATGACTTCCGTCCATTTTATCCCTAAGATAGATTCTATTTGATCGAGTGGTGTTAATTTCGCTTCTGCGTTGGAGTTTGTTGCGAACCAAAGCACTTCAGGGCGAGGGATATCCCAATTTTTGATGAAAGGAACCTTTTCTTGCGGGTCCTGTTTTTTTCGAAAGAATTGGACTATAGCTGAAAACATGTGATCATCCTGTCACTATTTTGCGTACTCACTATTCAAAATATTTTAGCATCTCATCATTATTCTTGGGCTTGATTTTCCCATTTTTCTAATTTAGTGCAAACACGAGAATGTTTTTTAGTGCAACTCTTTTTTACAGCCTCAAATACCAAGTTGGAATTCATTTTTCCGTCATTTCCGATTGTGTAAATCACCGGAATATATTTATTGTCAGCTAAAGCTTTTAAGCCTTCAGCACCAATATGGTTGTAACTGACGTCAAGTATCATTAAAGTACGATTTCGAGCGAGCCCTATCGCTCCTTCATTTCTAATTTCATTATGATCTAAAATTAAATGGGTCAGCTTTGTATTCTTGCCAAATAGTGCGGATCCTTTATCGCCAACTTTATTTTTTGACATGTATAATCTGCTCAAATATCGGTTTTGAGCAAAAGCACTTGCTCCGTCATCACGGATGTTGTTTTCGTTGAGTGACAGTTCAAAAAGATGATGATTTTTTGCCAATGCGATAGCGCCATCAGAGCTTATATTCGTTTTGTCAGCATAAAGTGATGTAATAGAACGACTTTTCGCAAGCCACATTGCTCCCTTATCACCGAGAGGATTGTTGTTAATTGAGAGTTCGACTAGTCGAGGATTTGCCGATAAATAAGCAGCCCCTTTGGCGCCGATTTTATTATTATCAAAATAAAACCCCCTTGCGGAAGGATGGAAGGAAAGCAATGCGGCGCTGCCATCATCCATTTTAGTATTATTGAGTGCAAGGTACTGCAAATTTGAATTTTGATTTAAAGCGTTTAGGCTGGGCAAGGTAACTTGATTTCCTCCCAAATAAAGAACGATATATTCTTCATGGGTTGCAATCTTACGGATGCCGATATCCGTCATATTGGTGTTTGACACGGCTAAGGTTGTTATCTTGTGATTTTCAATTAATGTGTCAGCGATTGCGTCCCCCAGATTGATGTCATTAATATAAAGGGAATCTAATGTGGGGTGATTTTTGAGATTCGCAAGACTTTTTGCAGTGATTTTTATGTTATTTCCTAAATCAAGATATTCTAACAACGGATTATTGTTCACCAGCGCTTGTGCCCCAACGTCGGTAATTTGATTATCATCAAGCGAGATTACACGAAAATGAGGGTTATTGGATATTTCCACAGCAGCATCATCTGTCACATGATTGGAATCTAAATATAAATCAGTCAAAACCAATTGCTTCGCTAATTTCTTAGCGCCTTCTGAACCAATATTATTATTCATTAATATTAAAGTTTGAATTTCTGGATAATTTTCGAGTTTTGATAAAAGATCAGAAATATCTTCATCACCTATATTGCAATAGCCAAGATATACAATGTCATGAAAGATTAATTGATCAAATATTTCAATGCATTCATTCTGTTTGGAATGGGTAGAATTAGCATACGATAAATGAGGCGCTAAAAATAGAGACTTGATAATTAATAAAGTAAAGAAAAGCCATTTCTTCATAAGTTCTTCCATTGTCAAAATTTTTGCAATTATGGAGGAACCAGTTTGAATTATCAACGTTCAAATCCTACCTTAAGACACGTTGTGTCCTCTTTTTTTTATGGACGAACCTGATAATATTTGATCAGAATAAGATTATATGTTAAGATTCTGTTTTGAATTTGTTCATATTATTGTCCATTTTAAATTAATAATGAGGGTGTGGTAATGGCTGGTTCTCGTCCAAAAAGAAATATTAAATCTAAAATTACATTGTCAACCAACACCAAAAAAAGAAAAAGAGACGATACGAATGATTCAACCCTAGAAGACCAAACGCCAGAAAAACAAGGTCGAGCAGAACCAGAAGCAAAGGAAGAAAGTCAAGCACAGCCCATGGCAGTTGACTCTGATATTGAATCAGAAAACGCCGGTCAGAGTGAGCCTCATTCAAATCCAAATGCAGCACTTTATCTTCAAACTCATCAACAGATCACTGAAACACTTGGTCGAAGAGCCCGCTCTACAAAGGGATTTATAAGTGCATTAAAGAATTTTTCGGATAAGCATGGCCCAATCAATTCTGAAATTGATAAATTCATAACTCAGCAGCAATCGAAAGATCTAGCAAAAGCACAAATCATTTTAGGGAATGATGCCTGCTTGTTGCAATTAATCATTACGCAATTTTATTCGACTAATCAACAAGTTCGCCGCCGAATAATAAGTTGCCTTGAAGGCGCTCAACAATTATCAACGTTTAACCATGATTTAAATAATGACATATTGTTATTTGACAAAGGCACAGCCTTAGTTGAAGCACTCTCTCGCACCTACGACCAAAATAAATCAAAGGGTACGACACCTGCTGATACAAAGAGGGCGAATTCAACATCGACAGCTTCAGGGCTATCAGCAACTCCACTAAATGAATCACAATCTAGATTAAATACGAATATAAGTCATAGTAACTCATCAGGAAGCAAAACCACTTCAGCGTTTTCTAGCTATGCCCCGCAGTCACCCCGTTGGTTTACACAAAGTAATAGTAATACATCGTCGCAATCACAACAAAGTGATCAAATTGACGTTGATGCATGGATAAAATCCGTTTTAAAAACATAAGGTGCAGCATCAGCAAAAAACTCAAATCTGAACCCTATCTGGGCGCCAAATGTCTGAGTGTGCGGTGCCTGCAACGTTGACAAACAAAGCCGCGCTTTTAGGAAAACCCGCTTACTACCATCAAAGTGATAAGAAGCCCTTTTTACCTGAGCAACGTCTCCATACCGGTATTGGTAAGCTGGGATTATTTGTGGAGCTTGTTGCCGACAAGAAAACACTTGGGCAAGTCACTAAAGCTGAATTAGGACTTGAAGCCAAAGAAGATGCGGCTGAAATCATGGCGAATAGATTACTAAATTAAGAGGTTATAGACTGCGGCCTTTAGCCGGGTAAAGTTTGGTGGGTTGAGACCCCAATGGGGCACTAGCTTAAGCGATCACAGATGCATCCTGAAGAGTATCATTCCGGAATTGAGTAGGGTGGATTAGGTGCGTTTTTCGCACCGTAATCCACCAGTAGCAGCACCATTTGGTTGATTACGGTGCAAAAAAAGCACCTAATCCACCCTCCTTTAATTCCAGGATGACATCGCCATTGGAGTGAGCTTAATGCATTTGGTTGCCTGATTTAATACCATCTAGAAGTGCTAAACTGACAAATTCATTGCTATCACTGTTAATGAAAATCAGACCATTACTGACTTGATAGGTAGCGATACAAAGTGGTTTTACATGATTCCAATGTTTCCAAGTCACACAAAATGACCCATCATCTTTCACCATCCATGTTCCTTCATCAGATTGGGGTTCTTTTGCTGGTTTTTTAGCAAATGTACCTTTAATTTTTCCATCTTTGCCGAAATAACCTGTGAAAGAATTATCAACAACTTTATCATCAATTGTCGATAAGGAGGCAGTTTTGATAGTTTTGTCTTGAAGAGCTTGCGTCGTTTGATCTTTGTTCATTGAATTGATAGACGCGCCAAAACTAATGGTACTAAAAGATAATAATAGAGCAGCTGAAATGGTGGTTAATTTTTTCATAATATCCTTCCTTAGATAGTTTGTTAAACTATAATAATAACATTAAAAAATGGTTTGTTTAACAGCATCGCTTATAAATAAAGTATCTATTCAGCGATTTTAGCTGAACCTAACATCCAATAGGAGCAGGCAGATTGTCATTCTCGCGAAGGCGGGAATGACAATCTACCTGAATGCGCTTATTGGGGATTAGGTCAGTGGAACTCGCGGAATAGCTATGTTTCACAGATAAATGGTGCTTTCAAATATAGAAATAAATCCAAAAAGGATAAGGAATTATGATTTGTCGTTGTTTAAATAGATTCTTCTGTTGTAAAAAGAAAGAGGCTAACAAACCAAAAACGCGGGAAGAAATATTTAGGCAAAATATAGATTTAGTAATTAAAGCAAGAAAACGTTTAGAAGGGATTAAGGAAGAAAATAAACCATTAAATGACAGCGACTTTATTTTTCTTCATACGTTCAATTGGACAATGAAAATTAGAGGTTGGCTGCATGATCAAGATGGTTTATTGATAGCCACTAAAATTTCCGAATTGAATTTTATTAAACAATTAACCTCTGAAAATATAGAAAAACAACTAAAAAAAATAGGCTGGCCAAATGCTTCATTTCTCTCAAATGAAATTGAAATATATTTTAGAATGCATACGAGTGTAGAAAAAAATGTGTTGAAATTCCGCTAATCGTTAGCGAAGCCAACGTTCTCTTATTCCTAGGAACCAAAAAAGGAGTGGCGCGATAATGATCCAAAATGAAAGAAATATAACAATCGATGTGAGTTGAGATTTGCTCATCTCTGTCGCATATGTTCCACTGAATATAAAAAAGGTGATACTGGCATAGCGATAAATTGAAATAATCGTTAAAAATAAAATAGGCAAAACACCAGGCCGTTTTACAAGCCAAATAATGCCTAGCAAGATAGTAATGCCCAATGCAAGTTTTGCGATGATGATATCGGATAGATTAGCATTCGCTGGAATAGCATTTGAGTAAATAATCAAATTTAGAAATCGCCAGCCGTAATCCGCGCTAATGATTGAAATCCCTGGAATAAGAAAGCGTGAATTGCCTCGAATAAAATAACTAAGAATGAGGGATATCAAAATAACCAATAAGGCTGGTAGAGCAAATTCAAAGCCAAATAATATGAACACGATGAAGCCAATTATCCAAGAAAGAAACGCCGTCATAAAAACATATTGCGTATTTTTGTTAGAGGAGACTGGAATAAACAGGCCTTTTTTTTTGTAAAAAATGAATAAGCCGCCCAATAAAAGAATAAATAGTCCAGTGGCCATCAAAAATAGTAGCAGGCTGGGTTCGGGAATTGTTGGCGTTAGAATAATAATTGCAAGAATGTATAACCCCAGTAATAGAAAAACTTTCCTTCGATATTTTTTTTGTATGTTCTTCTGTTCGGGAGAAAGTATGGGCTCTTGTTCGGCCCAACATGCTTTCCACCAGGCAAGAAAATTCGGAGTGAGAAGATAAAAGGTGATAGCTGATGCAGTTGTATATAAATCACATGGCCAGAAGGCGGGAGGTGTAACATTATTAAAAATATTATCGAGTAAGTTAACTGCCGCAAAGAAAAATAAAAAATACATCATTATTTTACTTTTATTTTTAATTTGAAATCCGAGTAGTACAAAAAGAATGGTAGGAATAAAAATCATGATGGCTTACTCCTTCTTTCAAGCTGCTGCTTTAGGATTTGTTGTTCTCCAACAAACAACAATATCACTGGCAAAATAAGTAACCAGCAACACATAATCGTTATACCCATCATGATTTCCGGTGCTTCCAGATCCGCGTTGACTAATATAAATGTAAAATCGCCGAAATAGAAAAATTGAATGATGATCAAAAATAAAATGGGAAATATGCCTGGATTTTCTAACAACCAGAAAATACTCATGATGGCCAAAATCATTGTGACAAGCAGAAACAACCAAATGGATAGAGATTGGGCGTAAAAAACGGGAATAATTTGAACGGCAAAGTTAGCAATAATGACGCTGATGCCTGGTGCAAAAAAACGCGTATTCTGTTTTACCCCAAAAAATATAATAAGCGTGGCGATGATGGAAATGAGTGCGCGAGTAACAAAGTGGTTACCTAATATCCAAAACAATCCCCAACCAATGAGCCAAGCTGAGATTAAAACCAAAGCAACGTATAAATCAAGTTTGATAGATTGATAAGACAATTTCGTCGTGCTCACTTCTTTAGATAAATGCTTCGTTAGCCATTGAAAAAATGTCGGATTGATTAAAAATACGATAGTCGCAATAAAAATCGCATAAACATCGACGGGCCACCAACCTAGCCAAATATTGAAGGGTATTAACGCAAGTCCGATCAAGATAAGGAATAATCTAACCTTATTATTTCGAAGTCCGAGAGCGGCTAGGAGGACAACAATGACTGGAATTGAAATGGTCAGCATACGGCTCTCCATTTAAGATTGCCTCTTACTTTTATCATAGCACTAGCAGAGGTATCTGTTATGCAATGTTTTGCAAGCTTACCTCGAGTGCTAACGCATTGAATTTAAAAATTTTTTCTTTATGACGCAGAAAGGGAGGTAGACGTTACCATTGACCTTATCGTGTGCCCGTGTGCGTCATTCCCGTGAGGGCGGGAATGACGCACACGGGCACGATGAGGCCAGTGGTAACTGCTGAATTATTCCTAAAAATTGATCAATCTCGTCTTTCTGGGTAAATAATGCAATAATTCATTTTATAAGATAATTGACCAGAGCTTTTGTGACATGCCTAAAATTAAAATGAAAGCAGCAATTTATTTTTATCCAAAACTAACCGCTAACTTGGGCCATGTTGAGCTGGATATTTATGGTGTCAATTCGCCACTGCAACGTGTGCATGATCGTTACATAAAAATTGAAATGCCTGAGATTGACGTCGAAGACATTCATCTATTTGCTTGCCTGGCTTTTTTTAAAGAGGAAGACCGAATTGATCAAGAAGAAGCAAAGGCAAGCCTGATAGGAATACCAAAAAAATATAATCCCGTCGTTAATAATTGCTGTCACAAAGTCGAGCGGAGGCTTTTTCTTCTAGGTTATTTTGAATCCATGCCTAAAACATCAATTCAAATTGGCTCTCGTTCTTTTCAAAATATTTACAATGCAATAAACGAAGAACTTGTCAAAATGGGTAAACATGTCTGGGCAATAACGCCTCATGAATTCACTCGTCAAATGTCTGAGCTTGGTCTGCGCCAGATTTTCAAAATTCGAGAACAAATACTTGCAGATCAAGAGGAGTGGAAACGAAATCCTGTTACGCAGGTTAAAAAACTTCTCAACAATGATATTCAACGATTGAAACTGGATCGATACCAATTTCAAAAAGGTGGTTTTGCCTATTATGATGAAAAAGAGCAAGCTACATACGATAGTGAAATTAGAAAATTAGATGATTTGTTGCAAGTGAATGAAGTCAACGTTTTTATAGAAATTCTAACTAATTATTCTGAAGGCGTGGAATTGGCGTTTCGGCCATATACAATTGAACAATTGAGAAAATATCGTAAGGATTGCTTAACGCCGAATGGCATTGCGATCAGCGAAGGGATTGAATTATCACAAAAACGTATTGAATTATTGCAAGATGGTTTCAAGTGGGATCAATCTCCAGTGGAGCAGGTTAAGAAATTATTGGTGCTGGATTTTCAAATTTTAAAAATTAAACCCTCATCAGAAAATAAAGATTTCGAAGTGGATGGTCTGAAATTTCAAGCGTTATCACAAATTGAAAATTTATCTTTAAAAAATCAGCTTCGACTGAGTGCTGAAGATAAAGAATCAAAGCTGTGTGAAAACACCAAGAATAAACTTGAATTTTATACACAACTTTTGGATTTAGGCGACGAGCGAGATGCTATTTTAAAAAGCCAAATGGACTGGATAGAAGATCCAATCGCTCAGGTTAAAAAATTGCTACGAAATAACATCGCGCGATTTAAACTGAGAGATCCATCCTTTTATTCAAAAGAAATGCTACTGTTAACAAAGTTGTTAGAAGTTGTCATGGTAGATGAAATGGCAAGAGCGCCTCGCGTAACTCAAGATTCTCATCATGATTTACTGCTATCGCAGGTTATATTTTTTAAAAATATGATAGAAAAATTTTCTGATGACAATTCACAAGTATTCGGTGCGAGCACGAGACGCAATCTAATGAATTATGCGGAAGCTTTATTTCGGGCTAATGGTCTAATTGAACAAGCGAAAGAATTAAAATTAGATATAAGATCAATGATTCAAGATCCAAAAATCTATATGATAGGTCAAATTCAGATATACAGTCAGGAACTTGAGCAGAACCCTTCTTATAAAACAGAGGATGAAAATGGTCCACTTCACCTTAATCATCAATTTTTAAATGAACTACAAAAGACTGAAGCCCCGGCGGATGAAAATGCTCTCCCGGTGGAGGTTGCGCGCGAAGATTTAGCGCTCAATCCCGCATTAATTGCCTTGCGAACAAAACTGTATTCCTCATCTAATATAGAAATGCATGAAGTGACTCAAATGAAAATGAGGCATCTGATCTCATTATGGACTCAGCGTGACACTTTTATATATTTTATCCTGATTGAATTTAAACGAATCCCTATTATTTTGTCCGATAACGTTGAATTAAAAGAAATAGAAAATGATGATCTCATCAATAGCATTCGTAAAAATATGCATATACCTGATCCACGTATTTTTTTTCCGTTTGTCCAAAATAATTGTGCAATCGAATTGCATTTTAGTTCGGAAAATGATCGTAACCACGCATTCCAATGGTTTACTTTTCCTGTGAATTTTTGCAAAAAACTGATTGAAACAAAAGATAAAAGGCAAAAGCCTCAACAGGGCCATGATTTCCGACCTTTTATTTTGATTTTGCGAATGCCGAATAAATTTGCAAATGAAATGACACCTGATTTTTATTTTAAGGTTTTAATAGAGATTCTAGGATGTAAGAAGCAGTTATTGTTGGAGTGTCAAGATCCAAAAATATCAGTAGTTGAGAAACAAATTAAATTGAATAAAATTAAAGAGCTTGAGCAGCTTTTGCGAAGATTAACCAGTCTTGGTCAGGAAGATTCTTTCCGTACTATACTCTCTAACGCAAAAGAAAACCCCGTACTCGTATTGAAACGCTATTTCAAAAGTAGAGTGGATGAAATGCTGCAGAATTTTTCCGACGAGTTTAAACGCATCAAACTTCATGGGTCAAACCCAGACATAATGACGAATAAAGTTTGAGAAGGGGTGCTGCAGATCCCACCCCTTTCCAAACCTATAGTAGGTAACATAGGATAGGTCACAATTCTTGTCATTCCCGCCTTCGCGGGAATGACATAAAATACCAATGTTATCTACTATAAATTGTCTCTTAGGAGACTTTTTTCTCCAGAATCATCTATAACGTTTTTTCTGAAACTGGGCTATATTCATTCAATTTTTTGAAACGAATGCTTCGCAATGATTTTGGATTTATCACAAAATAACTGCTTATCAATGTTAAGAGAATGCCAGCCATTTGTATGCCCCCTAAAGTTCTATCAAAGAATACAACATCAGTTAAAATCGCCATAATCGGATCGATGTAGCTTACGACCGCAATGCTGGTAGTGGGCAACAGTTTGACTGATTGATAATAAAGTATAAATGCAGCTACTGTATGCACTAATCCTAGAGAAAGAACATAAAAGAGAACGGACCCGTTTATTTGTGTGCCTTGCAATTTTATAAAAGGAAATAAAATCACAGTACCCACGCAAAGTTGCAAGAGTGTCAGCATGGTTGGCGAAATTCCCTGGATTTTTTTAGCAATTAAGGTAGCGAAGCTATAAAATAATCCAGCTGCTAAGGCACAGAGTACGCCTAGCAGTTGTCCATTAGCCATATTTAACTCTTTTGTTGATAAACCCATGGTCATCAACACGCCGCACGTTGTTAATAAAATAAAAATCCATTTTATAAAGGGAATTTTTTCTTTTAAAAAAAATCTTCCTAATATAACGAGAAAAACAGGTTGTGCGTAATAAGAAACATTTCCAAGTGTGATTGAGGCAAGCTTAAAGGATTGAAATAGCAATACCCAATTTAGCACAATAAAAATGCCGCCTAATAATGCAAAACATGTCATCTTTAATGAAAATGATTTTTCACCGAAGTATCCTTTAAACCAACAATAAGGTATTAATATGATCGCGCCTAAAAGGGAGCGGAAAAATGCAATTTCAATTGAACCTAATTCAGACTTTAATACAAACAGACCCAAGGTTCCCCAGATCACCATCGCTGTGATTAATTGCCACATAGATAATTTCCTCTGCAAAATATTGCAAATAATGTGTTGTTTTTTTATTTCAGTTTTGAAATGAAAAAAAACGATTTTTTAAGAATTTATATTGGCTAGAAGCCAATAATGCGAACGATAACGCTTTGGTTACCGGCAGGAGGTGATATACCAGGGGGAGGTGATAAAAAAGCTAAGTGTTTGTTTTCAATGGTTTTCATTGTAGTATCAATTCGTTAGTAAAGCTGCATTGTTGATATCTAAAACAGTATGAAGAAATTTTGAGAAAATGTAAAGGTAGACTCAGTAATGACAGAAGCACCGAATTTCGGTATTCTTACGTTCTTATGCTATCACTTAACATACAAGAAAACATTGACCTACGTCACTTCAATACTTTCGGTATTCATGCAAAAGCACGTTTCTTTATTACCGTCAGATCGCTTGAAGAACTCAGAATTTTATTACAGGAACCACAATGGCAGGCGTTGCCAAGGTTTATCCTGGGTGGGGGTAGCAATATTCTCTTCACACGTGATTACGAAGGCCTGGTTATCAAAAATGAAATCATGGGTATTACGCGATTCCATGAAGATGATAATTATGTTTGTCTCAAGGTGGGTGCAGGCGAAAATTGGCATGAGTTTGTGCTTTATTGCGTTGCGCAAGGTTATGGCGGTATCGAAAATCTTTCCCTTATTCCTGGTACCGTAGGCGCTGCTCCTATACAAAATATCGGTGCATATGGAGCCGAGATAAAGGATGTATTTCAAGAATTGGAGGCCGTGGGAATTGCTGACGGAGTGATACAACAATTCGATAATCAAAAATGTGAATTCGGCTATCGAAATAGTATTTTCAAATCAAGTCATAAAAATCAATTTATCATTGGTAATGTCACATTACGGCTGTCGAAAAACCCCATATTTAATACAAGCTACGGTGCAATTCAGACAGTCTTGCAGGACATGAAAATAAAAGAATTAACACTTAAATCCGTTAGTGATGCTGTCATGCATATTCGCCGCAGTAAATTGCCTGATCCTAAAATGATTGGCAATGCAGGCAGTTTTTTCAAAAACCCCATTATTTTGGAAAATCAATTCATTGAACTTCAAAAGAAATACCCTCATATTCCGCATTTTTCGGAAGGGTCCCCTGATTTGATTAAAGTTCCAGCCGGCTGGCTGATTGAGCAATGTGGATGGAAAGGAAAAAGGCTAGGGGAGGTGGGTGTTTATGATAAACAAGCACTTGTTATTGTTAATTATGGTTCGGGCACAGGAGCCGATATCCAAGAATTAGCACGGCAAATTCAAGCATCTGTTTTCGAGCGTTTTGCGGTCAGATTAATTCCGGAAGTGGTTATGGTTTAGATTGAGATTGATCTTGTTTTTGGGGCAGCATTTGTTCTTGGTGCAGCATTTTATATATATCTTTTTCGTTATATAAGTTCTTGTTTTTAAAGATTTCTGGATATTGTTCAACTTGTTGGCCTGCAATGAGAGAGTCCAGTGTATTGGCTGTACCCTGAAATAAATTCATAAAAAAAGAACCTGTTATCGGATTTGTTTTAAACATATGTATTAATAGTAATATAACGATTACGCTTATCACATAACCTCGCGTCGTTCCTAGGGTGCCACCCACTTTCCGATTCATCATAGCATAAGGGAAAGTAAATAATTCACTAAAACCCACTATGCTCAGCCCAGCTTCACAAGTAAAAAATGTTCCAAAAAAGGTAATTGCTACACTCATGGAATAGGATAATTCTTTAAGCATATCGGCGGTTAATGGCCCAGCGCCGACCGCGGCCATAAAATTCAGAACGAATTTTGATGTCAGCACATCCTGAATAAGAGGGGATTTATTTAGAAATACGTATAAAGGTAAAGTGAATTTAATCGTAAATATCAAGGCTACGCTTAAACACATCATTGAAACAATTTCTTTTGTAGCGCCACGTGACATACCTAGCACTAAGTTAAGAAAAAAAATTAGAAATATAAAAAAATCTAAACCATTCCAATTGCTCATTTATTTAGCCTAACCTGCTCATTACTCTATAAAATAGAATTAAAAAAAGAGCCTATCTAAATCCTGTAAATCATTAAATAGTATAAGTTAAACATTACAAGAATGCCATCGTTTTATCCAGTTTCAGGCGCCGCTGAAACGGCAACCTTCTCACCATTTGCTCAGCCTAAAGGTCACTAGCTTGTCATCCCTGCGGAGGCGGGAATCTATCCAGATCGGCGCTTCAGTCTGAATGGATTCCCGCCTTCGAGCTTGTGAAAAAATTAAATAGGAAAAAAAGCAGGGTGGATTAGATGCGTTTTTTGCACCGTAATCCACCAATTGCATCACCAAATGGTGGATTACGGTGCAAAAAACGCATCTAATCCACCCTACTTTTTTTATTGAATTTTTTCACATGCTCTTTATTGGGGATGACAAGCTAGCCATGGCTAAAACCTCTAACGAATGTTGATTCATTATGATGATTGGATAATATTTCAATTTGATAAACAGATACATTTTGATAGAGTTATTTACTCGGTAGGGTTGTTATCCAAAATAAGACTGAATAAAGGGACTTATGAATAGCTTTTTTCTCAAATTTGCTGCACTCTGTTTATTTTTAATCACGCCCATGCACGCGTTTGCCAAAATTATTTCACTTCCTGCCACCGTTCCATATGATCCAGTGCGACCTTGGGTAAATTTTTCAAAAGAAATTCAACAACTGTTTGATATTTATTTAGATCCCCCCACTATCATGTCGGATAAATGTAAAACGAAAGAACCTTATATGCTGCTTGCGTTTATTTATCGTGGTGAAGTGGATCATAAGTTCATGGCTGTATACGGACCTCAAGATAGATCGCTTTCGTGGTGTTGGATCAATTTGTTTTCTTTTTCAGATAAGTTAGCGTATGTGGGCAAAGAGTGGGATGGACCGCCATGGTACCCGACTATATATAAACAAGTTTGGTGTAAAAGAGAAGGCTTATTGAAGCCTGAGAATTGCGCTGTTATTGACCATCCCATTTAACTGAAATGAACTTGCCAGTCTGTTTGTCTTCAGACTAGGGTCCAGGAGCAGCAGTTTCTGGTGGTGCGCCTCCTGGTGCTAGGTTTTCAAGTTGTTGCGGTGCTGTCTCGGGTTCTTGTTGAGCTGTAAATGGATCGCCCCCCAGATTCTGGATTCGCTCATTTAATTCATTGAGAACCTCCAATTCATCTTCCGAGGGAGTTTGTCCTTGTGGTGCGAAAGTAATGCTTTGATCGGGGTTTTCTAAGTCGAGCAATCCTTCAAAAGCCATATTAATATTGCCATTGCTAACAAATCCAGCGATCACGATCGCTTGATTCTGCAAGTTTTGGTAATAATTCACGACGACGTCATTCTGGTTGAAGGAAAAATCACTTCTTGAAAAAATTTCTGCGGCATCCTGCTGTAGATCTGACGTGAAGTTGATAATCGCGGCGCGAAAATTGCAGCGTAAATCTTGGGGTAGGCCGCTCACTTCAACTAATAAATCTCGCATCGTATCTGTTGGGTAATAAATGTGTTTGTAAGGAAATTCTTCCAAACATACGCTTGGTGGCGTGCTTTCAGATGGATAATAGGAATTATAATAGTCTGGCGTAACAGGCTCATCAGCATAGAGCCATTGAACATCGGGATAATCGAAGTAATCTTCAATATCATAACTTGGTCTGACTGGATACCAGAATCCACCGTAAAATCCCCATGGATACCAAAAGCTATACCAATCATGAAAATGATGATTATGCCAAAATTTGCTATAAGTCTTAAAATGCTGGACATCATTATTATGATAGCGTTGGCGGTATTGGTTCTTATAACCACTAATATCTTGTGTCCACTTTGAGTTATTGGGTTGACTTACAAATTGGTGATTCAATCTTGTCGCGCTTTGCAAGTTTTTTTGCGTGAAATTGTTTGATAGATGGCTTGGCTGGATGTTTTTTACAACATGCAATGGTTTTTGTTCTCCGGTATGGATAGAGCTTAAACCTGAAATTGCGGCGGTACCCGAAAAGGTGGGGCCATAGTGTAAGCTCGGTTGAATCCCATGGTGTGGTATTGTTGAAGGTCTCTGAAATGTTGTGGTTCCCTGACGTATTGTGGTTCCTCCAAATGTTGTAGCTTCCCGCTGTGTTGTTGTTCCTTGAAATGTTGCGGCTCCTTGAGGTGTTGTTATCCTAGAGCTAGGAGTTGTTAAGATTTCGCGATGTGTTGTAGTTTCATGGCGCCTCATCGGCTGAGGGGGATTGTACATCGTTGGCGGAGTTAAGTGGTAATAAGTCGGTTCATGATGCGTCGTGTTCGTTCTCATTCTCGGTTGTGTAATACTTGTCGCGCCATGAGGCGTATTCATGGGATTGACTTGAGGATGAATAACCATGGGCTGCGCTTGACGATTAATCATGGGTGGACTGGGATTATGCATAACAGGGTTAGCATGAACAGTAGGAGCGTGAAAAGCGGGTCGTGGCGGCGCCACATTTCTGGGTTGCGAAACAGTATGCCCTTTATGCTGGTCATTATCAGCAAGCTCAGTATTCGACGCTTGATTTAAACTACTCTGATTTGGATTAGCTATTGCTGTTGTGGCTGAATAGCATCCTAGTAATGAGATCAAGCTAACATAGATAATTTTCAGTTTTGCTTTTGGTTTCTGGGTTAACATCAAAAGTCTCCTTTAAGCGATGATGACTTTGATTTTCAAGTGATTTTTTTAACAAAACTGCAAGCTTTCTATTAATAATTATACATCTTTATGGATTAAGAAAATTAATTTTTAACAAGCAAGATGCGTTGGATTGCTTGTATCAGCTTAAACGCGCCGTGATTCAACCGAAAAAGCGCAAGAAAACAAACCGACTTAAGCATCGAAGCAACAAAGGTTAAAAATCAAAA
>Ga0207076_1021_pt1 | contig 44323 bp, 38 predicted proteins | sample Alteio_BWMinHeat_62_FD_153568 | JGI IMG/M metagenome (GOLD analysis project Ga0207076, IMG submission 153568) | Enriched cells from forest soil in Barre Woods Harvard Forest LTER site, Petersham, Massachusetts, United States -... | ecosystem: Environmental > Terrestrial > Soil > Temperate forest >... | reverse complement strand
TGGAACAAAATTGAACCCGGCGAACCACAATGGCCGTTCGGCGGTTATTCATTTATCGAATTATTTTTAGCGTTAAAGGCCATTGTGGCCTGGAGCTGGGTATTAGCGCTTGTTGGTTACGGCAAAAAATACATGAACCGCAAACATAAAGTGCTTGATTATTTAAACCAGGCAGTTTATCCGTTTTATATTTTGCACCAAACTGTAATTGTTATATTGGCCTACTATATTGTTCAAACACAAAACGAAAGTATTTTATCAAAGTATATTTATACGGTTGGATTTACCTTTTTTATAACGGTTGGTATCTATCACCTGCTGATAAGGCCTTATGCGTTAACAAGGTTTTTATTTGGGATGAAACCAAAGGCAGAGAAAAAGCCGGTAATTATTCCCGAAAACGAAAAATTGGATGAGGCGGTCATACTTTCGGCTTAAATTTGTAATTTGAACTAATGAAAATATTCAGAAAATATATTTTCCCGCCACTGTACGGTCTGCTGATTTACTTTACGGTAAGGCTGTTACATGATACAGATATCGGCCTCCGGTTTTGGAAAAGAACCTGGACGCAAAATGTAGCAGAGATCATATTAAGCCTGATCGTAGGCTATGCCGGCGTTTATTTGTTTGAGCGTTTGTTTAAATATTATGATCAACGCTGGCCACTGCAATTTCGTTATCAGAATTTGGTACGTGAACTGGCCATAATGGTAGGTCTTAACCTGGTATTAATGAACCTTATCTTCACACCATGGGTAATATTCATTAACGGTCGGCTTTATATGGACGACCTTGCCGATATTTGCACTATCCCCAGCCTGTATGCTATTGTTTACTATGGTATAGCCCGCACCCGAACCTATATGATAGCTTATGTTGATAACCGGGTATTGCTGGAAAAAGTGACTACCGACCACCTGCAAACAGAGCTTAAATTTTTAAAATCGCAATATCACCCGCACTTTTTGTTTAACGCTTTAAATACCATTTATTTCCAGATGGATGATGACCTGCAGGGAGCTAAAAACAGCATTGAAAAATTCTCTGAACTGCTGCGTTACCAATTGTACGACCAGCAGCAACAGGTGCCTGTAAAAAGCGAAATGGAATACCTGCAAAGTTTTATCGACCTTCAAAAAATACGCAGCAGCGATAAACTTGAATTAAAGGTTAACCTGGATAAAAACCTTGACGGACAAATGGTATATCCCTTGTTGTTTTTACCACTGGTTGAAAATGCCTTTAAGTTTTTAGGGGGCGATTATAAGCTCTCTGTCAGCGCCGAAGCAACTGATAAAGAGATCATTTTTAAAGTGGCGAATTCTGTCCCGGAATTTGAAACGCCTGCTACCCGCAAAGGCGGCATCGGGCTCGAGAACTTAAAAAGGCGGCTCGACCTCCTTTATCCCGGAAAGCATGTTTTTAACACAAAAAAAGAGAACAATAGTTTTACAGCTGAATTGACATTGAATTATGAATAAGATCACCTGTATAATAACTGATGATGAACCATTCGCCCGGAAAGGTTTGCAGGGCTACGTGGAAAAGGTTGGTTTCCTGGATCTGAAAGGTGTTTGCGAAGACGCATTGCAGTTGAATGACATGTTGCAAAAAGAACCCGTTGATTTGCTTTTGCTTGATATCCAGATGCCGCATATTACCGGCGTTGAATTTATCAGGGCTCTGCCCAGGCCTCCCAAAGTGATATTTACCACTGCCTACGAGCAATATGCCATACAGGGTTTTGAGCTGGATGTGCTTGATTATTTGCTTAAGCCAATTTCCTACGAGCGTTTTTTAAAGGCTGCATGGAAGGCCCAAGAGTACTTTGCCTCAAGGGACGAAAAAGCAAATACAGCAATACCTTACATGTTTGCCAAATCAAACGGCAGATTGGAGAAGATAAACTTTGACGAGATCCTATTTATTGAAGGGATGGAAAACTACGCAGCCATTCACTTTGAAAACAAAAAATTGATCATTCACACCACCATCAAGAGCCTTTTGGAGAAATTGCCACCCGGACAGTTTGTTCAAACCCACAAATCATACATTGCGGCTATAAATAAGGTAGATAGTATTGATGGCAATACCCTTTATATTCAAAAACATCAGGTACCGATAAGCAAGTATTTGCGGGAAGAAGTTTTGGGGCAGATTGTAAGATGATGTGCAGATATGCAAATGTGCGGATGTGCCGATGTGAAAATATGCAGATTTGACTTCTATCTTTCGGACTTCCGGACTTTCCGACTTTCGGACCCAATCAACTACTTAACCATGCCATGCGCAATATTCAAAACATCTTCCAGCATATCCTGCCTCACTTTGGCTAATTCAACAAAAGTGGCGCCTTTTAGCCCCCATTTATTTGGAACAGGATAAAAAACCGTGGGATCAAATGAATGAAAAACATCCTGGTCAACAGGGTTTAACTTTACCATCATCAGGTTTTGCGCTATCCACAGGGTTGCAAATATTTTGTTGTTAAACCGAAAAGATGGTCGCCCGAAATGATCCTGCTCCGATGCTCCTGGTAGGGATAATGCTAATTGCCGGGCGGTTTCTATATCCATTTCTGTCTACTTTTTGGTTGCGAGTGCAATCTTAACCCCCAAACCAATCAAAATAAAACCGGTAATTTTTTCCTGTATGCGCCAAACTTTTGGATTGTTCCTGAAAAAATCTTTCGACTTGCCCAAAATACAGGCTACTATAATGAGCACCAGAGTCCCCTGCGCGGCAAACCAAACGCCAAGCGTAAACAACTGGACTTTAAAAAATGGCGACAATGGGCTAATAAATTGCGGTAAAAACGATAAAAAGAAAACAGCCACCTTTGGGTTTAAAGCATTGGTGACAATCCCCTGTTTAAATAGTTTCCAATAATTTGCTTTTGACGGCTTTTCATCCGCAGTATCAACAACCGGTTTTGACAATAATGCTTTAACGCCGAGATAGATAAGGTAAGCCGCGCCGGCAAATTTGATCAGTTGAAAAAGATAAGCCGACCTTGATATAATAATGGACAAACCCAGTACCGCCGCCAAAATATGTACAAAGCAACCTACAAAAATACCCGCAGCTGATACCATACCAGCTTTTATCCCTTGCGATACACTGCGCGACGCCACATAAAGCATGTCATTGCCCGGCGTGAGGTTCAAGAGTAACGACGCGATGAAGAATAAGTACAGGTTTTGAAAGTTGAACATGGAGTTAGTTGATTGGGTTGATTAAGTTGGATTGAGTTGGTTGAGTTTGATTTTAAAACTTTTCGCCTTTTACCTTTCAGCTTTCGCCTCATTAAAAATGCAGCATTTATTTATTAATTCAAACAGACAATGTAGTTTATGCCAATGCTTAACCAATTTTACTTTAATTTTGATTGACCATTCATCCCAATTAATCTATGTCAGCACCCGATAACGGAAACGTAACCCTCCATATAAGCCATAACGGCATCGCCACTATCAGTTTTTATCATCCGGCACAAAATTCGCTGCCGGCGGCTTTACTGGATGAATTGACTAATAAAATAGGCCAGGCGGGTAAGGACGAACAAACACGTATCATCATTTTAAAAAGCGAAGGCAGCCGTACCTTTTGTGCGGGCGCCAGTTTTGATGAATTGCTGCAGATAAAAGATAAACAAGCGGGCGCCGAATTTTTTTCGGGCTTTGCACGGGTGATTAACGCCTGTCGTAAATCTCCTAAAATTATCATCGCCCGCATCCAGGGCAAAGCGGTTGGGGGCGGCGTTGGCCTTGCCGCTGCTGCTGATTATTGCCTGGCAACCGAAGCCGCATCCATAAAACTGAGCGAACTGGCCATCGGCATCGGGCCTTTTGTAATATCGCCCGCAGTTATCCGCAAAATTGGTTTGCCCGCATTTTCCCAACTAACTATACGTGCTGTTGATTTCCAGTCGGCTCAATGGGCCATGGAAAAAGGCCTTTATAATGAAGTTTATCCTGATATTACCACCCTGGATGATGCGCTGACTGCCTTAACTGAAAAGCTGGCCTCCTACCACCCTGAAGCACTTAATGGTTTAAAAGAGATTTTGTGGGAAGGTACTGCCGACTGGGACGAACTGCTCAGTCACAGGGCGGCCATTAGTGGCGAACTGGTGCTTTCTGAGTTTACCCAACAATCTTTACAAGGCTTTTTAGGCGGGAAGCGCTGACTTCTTCCGGTTGTTTGTGCATCCCCGATTTGAATTTTATAGCTTTTTTTATTATATCTTTATGTAAGTATTGATAGTAAAAAAATAATTGAGTCATCCGTAATGTTTGCGGGTAAAAATAATTCGAATGTATCCCTTCCAAAAAAGCAAAGCGGTGGCTGTTATAAGTGTACTTGCCATTTTTACAGGCGCATGTGTAATAGTTGGCTGGGCATTTAATTTGCCGGGGCTCGAAACTATCTTCCCGCAATATGATTCAATGAGATTTAATACCGCCATATGTTTCACTTTACTGGGAAGCGCCCTGCTTATCACACAACTCAAAACTAAAAGCTATCACCAATCTCTTTTTATTTTATTATCGGTATTGGCTGCATTACTTGGTGCATTGTCATTGTCGCAGGATATTTTTCATTATAACGCAGGGATTGATCAGTTAGTAATAACAGACTACAAGGCTATAACCGAAAAGTATCCATTCCCCGGCAGGATGGCAACCAATGTATCAGCCTGCTTTTTACTTTTCGGCCTCGCATTTATTGGTTTTACAGTTAAAAGCCGCTATGTTCACACGTTGTCGCAATATTTTTTGCATGTGGTAAGCGGTATTGCAGCCGTAGCCATTATGGGCTACTTATACGGCTTATCGCTATTTTATAAACTTACTTTTGTAGGATCAATGGCTGTTCATACTGCCATCCTGCTTTTTTCCACGTCGGTTATTGCAAGCCTGCTGCACCCATCCCTCGGTATTGCTAAATTATTTACCGGCCAGTTGGTAGGTAATAGAATGGCAAGGCGGCTTTTTATCCTAATCGTTTTAATGGTCATAATTTTCAGATCGATCCGGCTACAGTCTCAGCGTTATGGAATATCATCAGCCGAAACCGGCGCTTCGCTGATTTCCGTTTGCTTTATGTTTGCCAGCCTGTTGCTTATATGGTACACAGCCAACTGGCTAAACAGGATTGACCTGAAACGATATCAAGCCGAAGAGGAAGTAAAAGGAATGAACGAAGTGCTCGAGGAAAGAGTGGAAAAGCGGTCGGCTGAATTATTTGATCTGTTAGAAAAATATAAAGAAAGTGAGTCAAAATTCAGAACCGCCTTTGAACTTTCGGCCATAGGAATGGCATTGGTTTCGTTGGACGGCAAATGGCTAAAAGTTAATAAACGATTATGTGAGATGGTAGGGTACCCGGAACAGGAGCTTCTTTCCATGACTTTTATGGATATTACTTACCCGGATGATCTGGAAGATAATATCAATACAATGAAAAAGGCAGCCACCGGAGAAAGTGGGGTTTACCATGTCGAAAAACGCTACATTCATAAAAATGGTTCGATTGTTTGGGCAAACGTAAATATGACGACGGTAAAAGACGACCAAAACAAACCGCTTTATCTGGTAAGCCAAATCGAAGATATTACCGAAACTAAAAAAATAAACGCACGTTTCAAATCAATCGTCGAGAGCGATTTTGTGGCCATAAAATTAAATGATATCGATGGGAATATTATTTATCGCAGCCCCTCGATGCAATCGATAAATGGATGGACAGATGAAGAAATGAACCGGAGCTATTTTAAACTGGCCCATCCTGACGATTTAGAAATGATAAAAAAGGCGCACCGGGAAGTATCGGCAAATCCCGGCAAATCTGTAAATATCATATACCGCATCCTTCATAAAAATGGTGGTTATATCTGGATAGAATCCCAGCTTTGCAACGAACTTTCAAACCCCGACCTTGGCGCAATCATTACAGTTACCAGGGACGTCACCGAACGCAAAACTATTGAAGACCAGCTTAGAAAGAGTGAAGAAAATTATCGATCATTAATTGAGCATGCCTCTGATGCTATATACCTGGTGGATTATGAGGGCAACCTGACTGACGCAAACGAAAGCATGTGCAAAATGACGGGGTACTCCAGGGATGAATTATTGCATATGAACATTGAACAGCTTATTGATCCTGAGCAGTTAAAAACTGATCCGGTGCAGCATGGTCGCCGCAGCCCGGGCCAATCAGTAATGAGGGAAAGGCGGCTGGTGCATAAAAACGGGCAATTATTTGAAGTGGAAGTTAATGTAAAAACGTTTACAGACGACAGAACACTGGTGATAGCACGCGATATTACTGACAGGAAACGAATGGAAGCAGAGCTGCGGGAAGCTGAATTAAAATTCAGAACACTGGCCGAAAAATCAATGGTTGGGGTTTATATCAGCCAGCATGAAAGATTTACTTATATAAACCCCCGCTTTGCTGAAATTTTTGGATATGAGCCAAATGAGCTGATTAATACGCCGGGAAGCACTATTGACTTAATAATTAATGAAGAAGACCAGGCAAAAGTAAGAGCAAGTATTGAGGCACGTAACAGGGGTGAAATTGAATCTGCTAATTACGAAGTAAGAGGAAAGAGGAAAGATGGAACATCAAACCACGTTGAATTTTACGGGAGCCGGGTAATGGTTAATGGCCAGCCAGCCATTATCGGGACACTATTGGACATTACCGAGCGTAAAAGAGCAGAAGCGATATTAATACGATCAGAAGCCAATCTTAAAACCATAATGGATACAACTGATTCGGCGTATGTTTTATTGGACAAAAAACTCCGGACAATTGCCTATAACCATATGGCGGTTAAATTAGGACTGAGTCAATATAACCATGTCCCGACAAAGGGAGAGAAATTAACCGATTTCCTTCCGAAAGAAAGGCTTGAACAATTTATAAAAAATGCGGATGAAGTATTAACGGGGAAAAATATCAGCTATGAACTTAACTACCCCCAGGCAGATGGTTCTGTTTTATGGTATTTTGTAAGGCTATTCCCGATAACGAATGACAAAAAAGAAATATTTGGTTTAATGATAGCATTGTCCAACATAACTGAAAGAAAAAATGCAGAAGAGAACTTAAGAGCAGCCTACAACCTGATTCAAGACCATATCAGCAGCATAAAGGAAATGGCCTGGAAACAATCTCACCTTATACGCAGCCCTATTGCAAATTTAAAAGGCCTGGCAGCCCTTTTAAAAGACAATCCTTCCGATGATGAACTTTTGAAATTTATAAATATTGAACTTGAAAGATTGGATACCGTGATCACCGATATGGCAGAAGATGCCTCGAATCATGCGCTTTAACTCCCCACAGGTAATTTAGTAAAATCCTCTAAAAATCCACCAGCTTCTTTATAACTGAATCATCATCAATTCTCTTCCGTATCCTGGTGCTTAGAAGAAATATTTCATATAACCGCATTTATTTTAACTTTATTTGTATCTATAGCTATTGGTTATACGTAAACGTTTAAATAGCTTTACAATAAGTTTTGAGAAGTCTTTTTTAACGGTTACTGATATCTTTATCATATGTTTTACTGGTTATTTACCCTGGTGGTTTTAGTTTGTATTCTTGTTGTTTTTTATATTTACAATTATTACGATAAACGCAGGACGATTGAAAAAAATTTAGAACGAATAAAAAATAAATGGGGCCGCCCGGTAAACTCCCGCCGCAATTTTAAACTAATAGCGGCTTATTTAAATGGTATAGACGACCCGGCAAGGGTTTCAATGCCTATTGCAGATGACCTGGACCTGAACAATGTGTTTAATTATATTGACCGCACCAACTCAAAACCGGGTAAGCAATATCTATATAAAAAACTCTTCACGCCCGAAACCTCGTTCGAAGACCTTTTTAAATTCGACAGGAAAATTGAAACGCTTAATATCCCACGGCCAGACCTTGAAAGAATTGAGCTGGATATTTCAAAACTTAACAGTACTGATGCCTATTACCTGGCTGAACTATTTTTAAAAGAGCATGAATTTTTGCTGGTGCCGCTGATGAGCCTCTACATCAGGATCTCGGGCATTGCCATTATTGGCTTACTAATATCCCTTTTTATCGTGCCCGACCCTATCAGTTTTGTAGTGTTACTGGTGTTGATTCTCGGAAACATAGCCCTTCATTATGGCACCAGGAATAAAATTTCATCTTACACCCGCTCATTACCACAACTGATCATCCTGCACAGTGTTGCCCGCAAATTATTAAAAACGGTAAAATTTGAGCAGGACGACCTGGTTAAACAAAGTCTTAATAACCTTTCGGGACTTAACCGTTCATTACGGCTGGTGAATTTTGAAAGCAAGATAGCCGGCAATCCCGAGAACCTGAGTTATGCCATCTATAAAATTTTTAAAGTGATATTTTTGCTGGAACCGTTAATGTTCACTACTTCGGTAAAGCGAATAAATAAATACCGCGCTGATATCGAAGTACTTTATAAATACGTAGGAGAGATCGACTCACTCATCGCGATCCTGTCGGTTAGGGTTGGTTTGCCACATTACAGCAAGCCTGTTTTTTATACCGATAACCTGCGGATGGACCTTACGGACATGTTTCACCCACTGATTTATAACTGCGTGCCTAACTCTATCCATACCCGCACGGATGAGGGCGTGCTGATCACCGGGTCAAATATGTCGGGTAAAACCACGTTTATCCGGTCTATCGCCTTAAATACCTTATTGGCCCAAACTATTTACACCACTTGTGCAGCAGAGTATAAGGCGCCATTGCTAAAAATTCAAACCAGTATCCGCACGACTGATGACCTGGGCGAAAATAAAAGCTATTTCCAGGCAGAGGCTTTATCTATCCTTGATATTATTAACCAGAGCGGCGGTGATGAGCCGGTTAAAAGTTTGGTTATTATCGATGAGATCTTCCATGGCACCAATACCATTGAACGTATCGCGGCAGCAAAATCAGTGCTTACTTACCTTACCGATAATAAAAACTTTGTATTTGTATCCACTCACGACCTTGAACTGGCCGAGTTGCTGGATAATGATTATGCCGTATATTCTTTTGAGGAATCGGTAAATGATACCCGCCTGGTATTCGACTATAAAATGAAGACCGGTGTACTTAAAAACAAAAACGGTATTGCTATTTTGGAAACTATCGGCTACCCTGAATCGGTGGTGGAAGACGCCTATATTGTTAGCGAGGAGTTGAAACGGAAATATTCTATGTAGGAAAGTTTTAATACGGGGGAATTTTAAATAACGAATATTGAATTCTGAATGTCGAATGATGAAGTAAACTTCATCATTCGACATTCGGTGTTCGATATTTAATGAATTTAGAAGGCACTGGATCTATTCCTCAGCAACCGTATTTCCTCCTGCATCTGTTCAACTCGCTCCAGTAAATGAGAAATGGCTTCAATGCCTGCAATATTTATCTCCAGTTCATGGTGCATCCTGATCATTTTTTCAAGCTTTTGCAGATCGCTTTCAGGGATATAAGGAGTTTGATCAATCACTTCCAAATGAAGCAATCCAGCCTCGCTTAGGGAGTTGATAAACGTATATTCAACTTCGTGGTAAGTACAAATGGTTGTTATCGCTATTAAATTTTCCATCGTTTTGGTCATTAGTCATTGTGTCATTAGTCATTGGCCCTGGCACTTTTGTCATGCAGTCATCTTTCTTTCGGACTTTGCTGACTTTCGGACTTTACTGACTCTCTTTAATTTCTTCGAATAATTTTTTCTGTTTTTCGGTTAAATTTACCGGGATCTGGATGTCATAAGTAACATACATGTCGCCAGATTCATTTTCCTTTTTATATACCGGCATGCCTTTTCCTTTTAGCTTAACTTTTGTTCCGTTCTGGGTTTCGGGCTTTACTTTTATTTTCACTTTGCCGTTCAAGGTATCTATGGTTACTTCGCCGCCAAGCACTGCGGTATACAGGTCGAGTTTTGTATTGGTGTACAGATCGCTTCCATTTCGTTTAAACCTGGGATCATCCTCTATTGAAAAGGTAATAAACAGATCGCCTGCAGGGCCACCATTTACACCCGGGCCGCCATGGCCGGCAATTTTAATGATCTGCCCGTTCTCAATCCCAGCCGGGATGGTTATCCTGATGTTTTTGCCGTTAACTGTAAGTGTTTGTTTATGTGTTTCGGCAACATCCTTCAGGTTGAGGCGAAGCTCCGCGTTATAATCCTGCCCGCGGAATTTGGACTGCCTGCCTCCGCCTGACGATCTTCCCCCCTGCCCGAACATCGATTGAAAAAAGTCGGAAAAATCTTCGCTTCCAAAACCTTCAGTGCCGAAACCTTCAAAACTTGAACCCTGGCCGCCTGTATAGGTGTCCTGCGGACGGCTGCGCTGTTGCTGTTCATATCTTTCGTGTTCCTCGCCGTGCTGCCAGTTTTCGCCGTATTTATCATACTTTTTCCTTTTTTCCGGATCACTCAGTACTTCGTTTGCTTCGTTTAATTGCTGGAATTTTTTGTTGGCTTCAGCATCGTTGGGGTTTAAGTCGGGATGATATTTGCGCGCGAGCTTTCGGTAAGCATTTTTAATATCCTTATCCGCCGCGTTTTTAGGGATGCCTAATACCTGGTAATAGTCAATAAATGCCATAAGGAGTTTATTAAAAGCTGATTGATTTAAACCTTTATCAGTGCCTGATTGTTTTATTTAAATCATCCTGCTTATCAAAAATAAGGATGTTCTTAATCTTAAAAAATGTATTTGATCATTTTAATCAAACAGTAACATCATTTTTTTCTTCAGGAGGTTTTAGAAACAATTTTACCTTTAACTTTACACTTATGGACGAAACTATTTTTAAGCAATTTGCAGATATTGATGTTAAAGAGATAGCCCCTGGCTTTTTCTCCAAGCTAATCCATACTGCATCCAACACTATCAACTTTATAGACGTAAAGGCAGGTTGTTCAGTACCCCGGCACAGGCATATGCATGAGCAATGCTCCTTTGCTATTGAAGGTAAGTTTGAGATGACGGTTAATGATGTTCCTCAAATATTGGATCCGGGCTTGTTTGCCATCATACCGTCAAACGCCTGGCATAGCGGCATTGCCATTACCGATTGCAAACTGATAGACATTTTTAACCCGGTGAGGGAAGATTACAGGGCGCTTTAACCAAACAAAAAACCCGGATTTACCGGGGTTTTTTGTTTTAACGATGATCATCTTTATGAGCAACATGATGAGTGCGACGATGATGTTTGCGATGATGCTTAACGTGATGATCACCATGATCCTGCGCCATAGCAGCGCCAAATGTTCCGATAGTTAGTATTCCAACTAATAGTGCTTTTAAGTACTTCATAATTTCTCTCTTAATGGGGTTTAATTTATTTCTTGCAGATTAAACCGCAATTTATTTTAAAGGTTTAAACTGACAGCATAATGAAATATAATTGTTACAAAAATGGTCTTTAATGAAAATAATTGGCGACGGTGTGCGATCAAATTTTTGTTCTGAACGGCAAAAAGTTTAGGTTTGTTTTTTTTTGAGATATTTTATGCCAGTAATAAAAGCCCTTGCAACCGACGTTCCTGAACTTAATATTTTAGTAAACAGCGCCTATCGCGGCGAAACCTCAAAAAAAGGATGGACGACTGAAGCCAATTTGCTTGAAGGCTTAAGGATTGATGAAGACACTCTTTACGGCTATTTCGATTCCCCCCATATCACTATATTAAAAAATATAGAAGATGATGGCATCATAACCGGCTGCGTTTACCTTGAAAAACGCTCGCCCAAACTGTATGTTGGTATGTTTAGTGTGTCGCCCTTGTTACAGGCAAAAGGGATCGGCAGAAAACTGCTTATTGCTTCGGAAGAATGCGCAAGGCAAATGGATTGCCATACCTTAACCATGACAGTGATCAGCACCAGGCACGAGCTGATCAGCTGGTACCAGCGCCGGGGCTACCAACCTACAGGCGAAACTTTGCCTTTCCATCACGACAAAAAATTCGGTAAACCCAAACAGCCTATCGAATTGATAGTTATGGAAAAAACGATCTAAAACCGTCAATTTTCTAAAAAAAAAGCAGCTCAGGGTGCAACCTTCCAAAAGTTTCGTCGTCTCATAACACAGATGATACAGAAACTTTTTATTTAGATGGAAGAGATTCATCCGCAATTAAAAGAATTCATTGTTGATTACTGTACCCGGTACAAGATCAGGGAAGTTGACCCCTGTGCATTAAACCTTGATACCAGTATCGACCTCGACCTGGATATTGTTGATATAGAAATTGATCTGTTCCTGGCTGAATTTGCAGAAACATTCCGGGTAGATCAATCGAAATTCAGCTGGTATAAATATGGCTACCCTACCGGATCGGCAAGTGTAAAGGTTTTGAAAACCGTTTTTGGTTATAAATCTTCCTGGGTAAACCGGCTGTCAAACCGCATCTATAAACCAAAGTTTAAGGTAAGCAACCTGCAGGACGCCGTACGTACCGGGAAATTGATATAGAAGCCATTGCGGGTTACAAAGCATCCCTGCTCTAACGAGCGATAAATGTATGGTCAGCTTGCAACGGTCCGGCATTTAAAGGGAGAAAGCTGGTAGCCCGCAATGGCATTTTTTACTTCTCCATCCAAAACGAAAATCTATTTGTTTTATGATAAGTTAGATAATAAATAGCATACTTTTATTGTAAATACCAATTTATAATTCCGGATTATGCTTGCCCCCTGCCGCCTCATTTTAATTTTGTGCTTATTTTTTTCTATCAATGCCTTTGCCGGTAAAGTAGTTACAGTAGGTTCACCTGACGAAAAAATCAAATTCTTTTTAAGCACTGATCAGGATGGCCTTTATTACGGTGTTACCTTTAAGGGCGTTTTAATGGTTGATCGTTCGAGGCTCAATATCAGCTTTAAAGAAGGCGGCGCGTTCAGTAACAGCCTGGTTATTTCATTAGCAAAACCCGAAAAAGTAATTGAAGACTACGATCTTTTAATTGGCAAAACCAGCAAGGTCCATAGCGAAAGCAATAGGATAATTATACCGGTTTTGGAACAAACCGGCGCCAAGCGGCAGATGAATATCGAGGTGCGCGTATTTAATGACGGTGTTGCCTTCAGGTATGTCATCCCCCAACAAAAACAATGGGCGGATATGGTGAATATTACAGATGAGACCGATTCGTTTAATCTTACACAAAACCCTGTAGCCACGGTAATGTATCGTGTAAACTATACCACGTCCCACGAAGGCCTATACACAAAAATCAACCTCAACAACCTGAGGGCCGATACTTTGATGGATATGCCTGCGCTGTTTGAATTCCCGAACGGAAACTACATGGCGATTACTGAAGCTAACTTACATGATTATGCAGGCATGTACCTGATGAAGCATAATGGGGTGCTGGAAAGCAGGTTATCTCCCCTGCCCCATCAAACTGAAATAAAGGTAAAGGCAATCCTCCCCCACAATAGCCCCTGGCGGGTATTGATGATCAGCGACAGGCCAGGTGCTTTCCTGGAATCAAATATCCTCACCAATCTGAATGAGCCATGTAAAATAAAGGATGTTTCGTGGATAAAGCCGGGCAAAACTACCTTCCCCTGGTGGAACGGCGATGTAGTACCTGACACCATTAACGCACCGGGTAATAACTACGTGACCAATATGTATTATGTTGATTTTTGTGCCAAATATGGTATTGAATATCACTCGGTTGTTGAATACGGGCTGCACGAATGGTATGTGAACGATGGGGCAGGCTTTCAGCCGGGGCCAAATGCCGATCCTTCAAAAGCGGTTCCCGGATTGGATATGCAGCAAATTTGCGATTCTGCTGCAAAAAAAGGTGTAGGCATACGGGTTTGGGTGCATTTTTATGCTTTATACCCCAGGCTGGATGCAACCTTCGCGCAGTATGAAAAATGGGGAATCAAAGGCCTGATGTGCGATTTTATGGACCGCGACGACCAGGAAATGGTAAATATGCAGGAAGAAATATTGCAAAAGGCAGCACAGCATCACTTACACATCCAGTTTCACGGGGCCTATAAACCAACCGGCGAGAGCCGGACCTGGCCCAATGAATTTACCCGCGAAGGTACACTGAACTACGAAAATGACAAATGGAGCGATTGGGTTACCCCGGATGCTGACGTAAACGTTGCCTTTACCCGGTTGCTGGCTGGATCAACAGATTACCACCTGGGCGGTTTCAGGGCAGCATCGCCTGAACAATTTAAGATCCACTATACCCGCCCGTTTGTAATGGGGACGCGCTGCCATATGTTGGCCATGTACGTGGTGCTTGAGAACGCAATAGGAATGGCTTGCGATGACCCGGAGGCTTATATCAACCAGCCTGGGTTTGAATTTATACAACGGGTACCCACCACCTGGGATGAAACACATGTTATTGATGCCAAACCCGGCGAATATTTGGTGATTGCAAGGCGAAAAGGTAGTAACTGGTTTATCGGCGCAATTACAAATCACTCACCACGTAACCTCAGCATATCTTTAGATTTTATAAATGACAATTATTATTTAGCGGATATTTATAGTGATAAACCCGCAGACCCAAACCTGAACCATTTGAACAAAATCACAACACCTGTCAGAAAAAAAAGTATTATTAATTTACAACTCGCAGCCGGAGGGGGGCAAGTGATACATTTGAGAACCTTCATGCCTTAAGCCCCTTACGGAAGCCTTATGCAGCCTTTATTTAGAAGGATTTATAAATCCGTAACGCGGGTATGCACCCTTTTTACATAGTTCCGAATATCCAGCACAATACCGGCAAATACATAAAATATCAACGGGAACCCTACTGCCAGGAAGGACGAGTATATAAAAAACAACCTGATCTTGCTGATCGAAACGTTAAATTTTTCGCCAAGATAGGTACATACCCCGAAGGAGTATCTTTCAAAAAAAGTGATTATCTTTTGCATCATATCAAGCCAACTTTAAAATCTTGTTACCAACGCCACACTGCAGGCACTTTTTATAATTGCAATAGTTATTTTTTAACTCAATTAAAGCCTGCGACTCAAACGCGGTTTTAATTTTCACCCCTAAGTTACTAAAATCTGTTATAATTTTATTGTTTTCAGCTGGTAAAAGTTCCAGCAGTTGCAAACTTCGGTTTATAAAATGCTGTAACTGGTTATGCTTTCCATAACTGAACAAAAATAAGGCCATTGTGTTTAAAAGCAAAATATCAACCGACGCTTCGCCAAGATTTTTTGACGAAGGCGGCGAAACCACATCAAAACGGTAATGATCTTCCCAATAAGGGTTTACCTTTACGTCGGCAAACAGCGCCTTTAATACTTTTACGTCTTTTATCTCCAATAGTTTTGAGAATAAATGATTTGATTTTACGATCAGCGCAGCAAATTGAGCCAGCCTTATAGTTGGGAAATTTGCCGGGCGCATCCGCATAAATTTCCATAAATGATTTTCAACTGGTACCAGTTTATACTTTTTTTGGAGGAAACTGTATTCTTCTTTAAGTTTCAACGGGTACTCATCTTTAAATTCTTCCTGCAAAAACCCAGCCTGGCCAAATATTAAGGCCTCAATTTGCATCGGATTGTTTTTATGCTTTGCCAATATGTTTTGCGGCAGCGACTTTGCCAGCAATTCAAAAGGAACAGCATTTGTTTTAAAACCAAAATTTGCTGCTAAAAACTGGTAAAAGGTTTCTTCCCAATCGCCCCGGTTGAGGTTTAATGCCGACGTTACAGCAGCAGATTTTTTTTCAAGCCTTTCCACCAACACTCTTGTAAGCCAGTTATACAGGGTAAGGCTATCTACCGTACCTATACTGGCCTCGCAGGGAATGACAGTTTGTTCGCCAAAGATCAGTTTATGATAACGGCTGTAAAGTTCATCAGGTATCCGGTTCTGCAATTCGAGGGTTGGCACAAGGCGCCCGTCCGGCAAAATTAGTGGAATGTCGTCCCGGTAAACAACATGCAGAATTACATTTTCGTAGGCATTATCAGTGGTATGCCCGTGTTTCTTCCAGTCAGACGATGATAGATGCACTTCTACATTTCCAGCCCAAACAGTATCCCCTATCCTGATCCTTGCGTTTTGAAAATCGGGGCCTGAATCAGAATTATGCATTCCGGCAGAAAATATTTCCAGCTCTTCACCATCATTGGTCCGCAAATTCAGCCGGTCAAATAACCTGAATTTCCAAACGTAATGCAAAAAGTCTTCGGGGAAAAGCATTTGGTGAGTTGATTAGGTGAGCGGTTGATTAAGTTGATTGGGTTAAAATTACTATCGTTGGCCAAAATAGCAAGATTAATTTTAAAATAGAAAATAAAGATGCCCACTCAATTTATCAACTCAATCAACCAATTGCTATAACATTTCCGCCAGCTCACCAAAGCTGCTAATGGTGGCAACCTGACCGTTTTCAACAACACCAAAACCATAGTTGGCAAAAATAAACGGAACGCCGGCTTTGGTTGCCGAACTGTAATCGCCTGCCGTATCTCCCACATACACCGGATTTTTCAGCTGGTGATCGTTTACAATATCTTTTATATTTTCGGCTTTGGGGTTACCTTTTGTTCCATAGCATTGATGGCCCGAAAAATAATGCTCCATACCGCTTAATTTCAGGAACACTTCGATATAGCCGTTCTGGCAATTACTTACAATAAACAGTTTGTATTTATCGGCGAGGTAGCCAAGGGTTTCATCAAGTGCCGGATACAGCTCGCCACCCCTGGTATGCAATATTTCAAGTTCGCTCTTAGCACAAATGGCCATTAACTCGTTGCGTTTTTCAATATCCAGGTGCGGAAACAAGGTATCAAAAATAACATTATAAGCCATCCCGGTTATTGACCTTACTTTTTCCTGCGTCATCACCTCATCTACATAATCCACCTGGTCCATTGCATACTGCCACGCTACAGCAACATTGCCCGTACTGTCCCAAAGTGTTCCATCAAGGTCAAAAATTATACTATCAAATTTTTTTTTCGCAGGTGTATCCATAAGTTGCTGATTTTCCGGCAAAAGTAGCAGTTTTTTTAAAAACACTTAAAACTTCGGCAAACAAAAATAATTCGCACCATGGCGAAATTTTTTTTGTTTTTGATTAATCCGTTAATTTTTAATTTAATTAAAAATTAACTATTATGAGATTTTCAATTTTTAAATTTGGTCTTCGTCAAACAAATAAGATGGGCATCTGTTGATAAGAAAATAGCGATACAAAGCACATTTAGTTAAAATAAAGTTACCAAAATGAGGCTACTTTTAAAAAATACGTAAAACTACGTATAAAAATTAGGTGTTTTCCGCTATGATATTTAATTTTTTTTAATTATATTTGAATTAAAATTTTGCTTATTAAGCATTATTTGAGTAGCTACCTTAAATTTATCTTACTATGAAACATTTATTACTCTATTTCCTGTTTTTTGTGGGGGCCGCGTTTATCTTTATACAATGTGCAAAACTTTTCCCGACCAAAAATAAAATCGAAAAGCATCAAACAAAAAGCCAACCGGAAAGCGGCTTAAGCACAGTAAATAAACAAAGTACTACAGCTTCAATTTTACCTGGCACTTAAAAGTTAAACCTGGTAATTTTTAGCGTCAAATACTATTTAGCAAGTTTGATTTTTTTGAAGAGCATAGGGCCTGCCGGATCCCGGGGTATGAAATATTGCCTGCTTAAAATACGGATTCGTATAACTTGAAACAGATCAATATAAAAAGGAAAGATTTTATTTTTTATTCTTTTAGTTTATTATAATATACCTCTATATCTGTAAGAGGTTATTTTTTGCCAATCCTTTTTTCTGAAACCCGGCCGGGATTTTTATTGAGAGGCAGCTCCTGTGTTAACAGATGTGAGCGAAATACTAATTGAATAATGATTTTTAAATACTGTTGGCTTCTGATATCCGATTACCTTAATGAGTGATAACCCAGCATAAAAACGATGCATACAGGTACTGCCAGCAACATAAAAACTCTTGCCATTTGCATACTGTTTGCGTTACCTTCAACAAATACATTGTACAGGTCAGCCTTAAAATTGTTTAATTTGTGTTCCATGATTCTTTAATTTTTATTTATCAAATAATTTATCAGTAATATATAATTTATCAAATTATGCCTCTTCTACGGTATAAAAAATAATAAGGTTACGCCAACGATATAAAAAAGTTAAAAAGCGAAGTATTTTGATAAAAAATAGGCCGAAATCAATGAAATAAGGCCATAAAGTCCCCGCCTGGAGCTTAAGCGGTTGCAAAAAGTGGGAGGAAATTAAATACAGGCACCCTGCAAAAGGGATTTGGAAAGATCAGAAAACAAAAATTAACCGCTCAAAAGCAAGGCTTTTACAAGCCGAAACGCACTCGTTGCGCACAATAGCCGGTAATTCATCTTCGTTTTTAAACCTGAATATGGCAATGCCACCTTCAAAATGATACTGGATTTGATGTTGCAGCCAGTGGTTTATAGTCTGTTTTTCCATTGGGTTGTTAACCAGCCAGGCGTAATTCTCTTCAATTTGGAGGATACAACCCGTAAATTTCTCGATTATATCTAAACAGGTCCTGGCATCGTCGCCGATATAAAGAATATTATTGTAAGAAAAATAATTGTCAGATAGTGGCTGATTCATGTCAATAGTTCTTGCCGGCAATTTATAAGGGATAAATGAAATTATAATGAAAGCCGGAAAAAACAGCACAATTGTGACAATACAAACAGATTGCAGCAAAAGTATTTTAACTCTTTATTTATTTAATTGAAAATCGTCACCGCTCATTTCGGGATGATAGTGCAAACCGGGCGTAAGCCAATACAACAAAATAACCCTTGAATACCTGAAGTTAAAAGGAGACAGAACGACGCCGGTTGTTAATATAATGCCAATGTACAACCACGGATTCTTACTGCCGCCTGTTAAAACGCTTATTGCCACAGCAAGGGTTATCATTTCGGCAACAAACATGGCATAACTTACTAACATCGAAACATAAAAATAACCTGGCTCCCTTTCAAATGTTAAGCCACAATGCGGGCAAGTTTTATTCATCCCCTGCGGTTTTAAACCATACATGGGTGCGGTAAACATATCCCCTTTGCGACACCTGGGGCAACGGGCATTTATTAAAGCCGGCATTAGCGGCGACGATGTAGTCTGCTGATTATTCATGGCGGTGATGATCTATTATTCCTTTTCTGAACTCTTCGGGTGTTTTGCCTTCAAATTTTTTAAAAAACTTTGTGAAGTAGGAGTTATCACTAAAGTTGAGCATAAAGGCTATTTCGGTAATATTTAGCTTCGGGTTTGTTAACAATCGTTTTGCTTCCAGCATCATCCGGTTCCTGATAACATCTCCCGCCGATATTCCAAGCAAATCTTTACATATTGCATTTAAATGGTTCGGAGTTATATAAAGCAATTCCGCATAGTCCTTTGGTAATTTTATCCTGGTATAATGCTCCCCTATTAATCTTTGAAAATTACGAAGCAGGGTTTGATTGTATGATGCAGGCCCTTTGCCGGCATTTTTTTTAGATAAACGCTCAATTGTAATAAATAACTGCAACATCAAAATTTTGATCATATCTGTTGCTGAAGTTTCCTTATTTTCAGTTTCGCTTACAATTGCTTCAAACAGATCTATTATCTTTTGGTGAAGATGATCAGGCAGGTCAATTACTGCAGCTTTAACATCGTCTCCGAAAAACGAAAAAGCTTCAGGATATGAAGGATTCAATAAAAACGACTGGAAGAAAGCGGCTGAAAAATTAATAATATAACCGTCCGTAAAACCTTCAAAACTCCATGAGTGAACCTGGCCCGGCACCATAAAATATATTTGATATGGCTTTACACAAAACTTTTCGAAATCAATGGAATGGGTGCCAGCCCCTGCAGTAAAAAGCACGACGTGATAAAAAGTATGCCTGTGCGCAGCGCTAAGATTTTTATGATGAGCTAAATAAGGTGCAAAGCGACTGATAAGTATATCCTGTTCCCTGAAATCGGATAAAGTACATATATCATATATAGGTGTGCCTTGTAACATGACACAATGATAGGTACTTTAACACCATTATAGTGGTATTTTTGGTGGCTTTTATGGTACTTTTCAATTATTCATAAAAACATAGCTGTTTTTTGCCGGCGATTCGGCTTTTGGCCACCATTTATGAATAACATTTTCCAGGCGCTCAATTGTAAATGGCTTACTGATAAAATCCTTCATACCGGCCTGTTTACATTTAATCTCATCCTCGCTTAATACGTTGGCTGTCATCGCGATAATGGGCGGAGCACTTTCTCCATCTTTTTTAATGATAAACGCAGCAGCTTCCAAACCGTCCATTTCGGGCATTTGTATATCCATAAAGATAATGTCATATTTTTTTGCCGCCTGCATCTCAATCGCTACTTTACCATTGTCGGCAATATCTATATTATAGCCAATCTTACTAAATGTTTTTCTGGCAATTAACTGGTTCATTTTATTGTCTTCGGCCAACAATATTTCCAGAGGCACGTACCTATACTCTTCATTGCTATTCGCTTTCTCATCCCCGGCTGTATTCTCTGATGCAACGGATAAAGGCAAACTAAAACTAAATACTGACCCTTCAGTTTCTTTACTCTCGGCCCATATCCTGCCGTTCATCATTTCAACAAGTTTTTTACATATAGAAAGGCCAAGTCCTGTACCCCCATATTTTCGTAAAGCTGTATTGTTTACCTGCGAAAATGGTTTAAATAATTGCGTCAACGCCTCTTCACTAATTCCTATGCCGGTATCTTTAACATTGAAAGTTATCTGTTGCATATTATCCGGTCTGTTAACTGCCGAAATTTGAAGTGCAACAAATCCTTCATCCGTAAACTTAATTGCATTTCCAATCAAATTCACCAATATTTGCTGTATCCGGCCCTCATCCATTTTTAAATATTCAGCAACATTTTCGTCTATGGTATAATGAAGATCAATCTTTTTTCCAGGCGCCGCTATCCCCGGCTGACTTATTTCAAACACCGTTTTAATACATGTCCGTATATTAACAGGTTTAGGATGCAGCGTAAGCTTGTCTGCCTCTATCTTCGATAAGTCAAGTATGTCACTAATGATATTGATCAGCAGATTACTGCTGGACTGCAGCGTTTGCAGCAATTCATGCTGTTCGGCTGAAAGGTCTGAGCGGGATAATAGCTGTGCCGCACCAATAATTCCATTTAAAGGCGTACGGATTTCATGGCTCATATTTGCCAAAAAGTTTGATTTGGCGATGGTTGCCCCTTCGGCCAGGTCTTTTGCGGTTGATAGTTCTATTTGCGAAGATTGCAGCTCCTCACTCTGTTTAATTAACCTTAATTTATCTTTTTCGTGGCTTCTTTTCAAAAAGCTGATGAGCAAACCGGCAAATAAGATATTAGATAAGGCAGAAGAAATAATGTCAGCTTCCTTTTGATGGCGGTTTATTAGCGGAGTTGTCCAATTGGGGAACTGCTTTTCAAGGAAATAGCATCCGAAAAATACAATCATCAAAAAACCAATAAAAAACAGGTGATATTTGGGCCTTAGCAAAATGATGATCAATACCACCAAAAAGACCCCTGAAAGTGTTGAAGATCCTTCGATACCCCCATTAAAAAACCATCCGGGTATAAACGATAGAATTCCAACGGTAATGACCCCAACAGACATATTTTCGTTATAAGATATGTATCTGCTTTTATAAAAGGTAAGCAGGCACAGGCTGCCAAGACACAATTCAACCAGGATAAGATAAACCGGAAAACCCAGTAAAGTATTATTTATAAGACCGTTTAAAAGGCTGATAGCCAATAACAGGCAAATTGCATTGAAAAGTTTATTTTCCAACGATAATTCCGGATCGTCAAATCCAACAAAATGACTAATTTTATTTACCAGTTTCATCAAGTTTCTTTTTAACAAATTTTACCTGCAGCATTTAACCCTTTCCAAAAAACTCGGTTTTCCTGATTTCATGTAGTGTATCTGACAAAAAGTAAAGGTTTTTTTCGTTTTTAAATGTTTAATTTTTTAAACATTTAAATTGGTTAGCTGATTTCAGATCGTAATTCTGCATTCTTATTCAAAAATTTTAAACCGTGATTTAAAATCATAGTTTACCAGGCCATTATAGGATTAAGGTTGAAATCCGCGACCGAGGCCGGAATAGTATTATTTGCATTCCAATCCTCAATGTCAATCAGGCCCGGCATGGTTTGATAATGTCTGTCATCCTTTGAACACTTAACGATATATCCTATATCGTCAACCAGGGAGATCACCGGTCGTGCACCGCACTCTTTACACAGCTTACAATAGATCGATCCCGGTATATTTAAATAACCCCTCATATCTGCTTTTACGACCTTATTTAAAAAGAAGTTGCTAAAAGCCAGGGTTTTCATAAAAATAAATTTAAATGCGGCGTTTATCGCAGGATTGTTACTGAACCGGCAAGGGGCTTTTTACCATTTTTAAGATCGATAACATAATAATAGGTACCAACTGCCAATTTTTTACCATTAACAGTACCATCCCAGGCTTTTGCGTAATTAACAGAGTTATAAATCAAGGCTCCGTAGCGGTTATAAATTGAAATGATGCAACCTGGATATGCCTGCAGGGCCGTAATATCCCACAAATCATTTATACCATCACCGTTGGGCGTAAATGCGTTCGGAATAATAACACTACACTGACTTGCAGGACTTAGGGTAATAATTATGCTATTGGAGGCAGCCACCGGGTTTATAAGGCATTTACCCGTGCTTGTTACCAAACAGGTAACAATACTGCCATCAGTAAGGCTGCTTGTTGTGAACGTTGGCTGATTGGCGCCAATATTAGCTCCGTTAACCTGCCATTGATAAACCGGGCTTACATCGGGACTAAAAGCGATGGCACTAAATGTTATGGCTGTTCCGGCACAAACCGGGCCGGTTGCTGACGAGGTGATCTTAACCGAGGTGGATATTGGCGGATCAATTAAAAAAGTACACCCATTTGACGTGGCCACAGTACTTGTAACGCAGTTTGCATTGCTTGTTAACACGCAAGTGATCATATCGCCATTGCTTAAATTACTGCTGGTAAACATCGGACTGCCTGTACCGGCGTTTTGGCCATTTACCTGCCACTGGTATATTGGATTGGCGCCACCATTGGTTATGGTTGCAGTAAAGGTAACTGCATTTCCCTGGCAATCGTCAGCGGCGGATGGTGAAATACTTATTGTAGGAGTAACTGCCGGGGTAACCGTTAATGTTTGTGTAGCTTGTGAAGTACCGTCACTTGCAATAATATCTGAGGTTCCAGCACCGGTAATATGAATTTTTCCTGATAAGATAGTTGCAACCGCCGGGTTGCTACTGGTATAAGTAATGGGACCGCCGCCTGTTGCTCCCGGGTCAAAATCGGCGTCGCAAACAGTTTTAGGTGGCAACTGGCTAAAAACAACCGAGACCTCAAGTATTTGAATATTGACAACAAAACTGCTGCTCCCTCCTGTATTATAAGCAGTAATTGTGTAGTTTTCCGGTGGAGAAGGAAAAACAGGCGTTCCGGTAATTATCCCGGTTTGAGGATCAAACACCAGGCCGGTTGGCAGCGACTTATCGATAGAATACCCGGTAACTGTAACTTCTCTTATCAGGTTGTTCCCCTCATCGGCAACATATACATAATTTTGTGTAGGGTCAATAGCCAGGCCCAAAGGGTCAAAAAAAGAAGCGGACGATCCAATACCGTCGTTGTTACCGCCGATACCTTCACCTGCGAGCGTGCTGACAACACCGGCAGCGTCTATCTTCCTTATCCGGTTGTTGTAGGTGTCGGCTATGTAAATATTGCCGATGGCATCAGCAGTTAATCCGTTCGGACCGAAAAACAATGCCGCTGTTCCTTTACCATTCGCAAAACCTGGGCTGCCACTACCAGCAATTACTTTTGGAAATGAGGCTGGCGCGTTTACTTCAACCTGGTCGGTATTGCCAAAGTATATATTACCTGCGGCATCCGATGACAAAAATCCCAAACCGGCGTCAGGGGTCGCGGGTGCTGTACCTCCATTAAGCACAGCAAAGGTACTTACCTGGCCAGTAATATCTATTTTTCTGATGGTGCTACTACCCCTGTCAGCAATATACATATTACCGGCAGGATCAAATACAAGCCCCTCCGGGTTATTAAAAGTTGCGGCTGCTTTAGTACCGTCACCTGTACCCTGAGCGCCGGTACCTGCAAAAGTGCTTACCACACCCAGCGGGCTGATCTGCCTGATCATGTTATTGTTAAAATCGCTAACGTACAGATTCTGGGCAGCATCAATTGCCAATTGGTTGGGGGCGTCAAATGTTGCTGAATTTCCGGGGCCGTTTATAGCACCCTGCGCACCTGTTCCTGAAAATGTGGAGACAAGCCGGGATGGGGCCATTTCTCTGATATCATTGTTGATCACTTCGGATATAAATAAATTCCCCGATTTGTCAAATATTAATCCCGCCGGACCACCAAAGCTGGCATTTGTGCCAACGCCATTGTTTTTACCAGGCGCAGCGTTTCCGGCAATCGTCTTAACTTGTCCGTAAAAATTGGCTGGCACAGGTCCGCCGGCGTTGGATGGAGACAATGGCGCGATCGGATTGTTTACGTAATAAGTTTGAGGTGATTGATAAGTAATAATTGGTGGCACGGCTAAAGTGGCCGAATTTCCATTTACAGTAATATTTACTATGGCGCTGCTGCTCCCCGCAGCATTAAAAGCGGTAATAGTGTAATCAGTTGAGGGCGATTGCACAATTGGCGTACCACTGATGATGCCGGTGGTTTCATCAAAAGTTAAACCGGCGGGTAAAGGCTTATCTATTTTATAACCGGTTACCCCTATTTTCCTGATGAGGAAGGTGCTCACATCGCCCACGTAAACATTGCCCATATTGTCGGCAACTATTGAACCCGGGTAGCTAAAGGTTGCGTTTTGAGCAATGCCGTCGTTTGAACCACTATTGCCGTTGCCGGCAAGGGTTGAGACCATTCCCTGGGGGATGATCTCCCTCACAACGTTATTCTTCTCATCAGCTATATACAAAGTTCCATAAAAGTCAGCGCTGATTGCGATAGGATGGTTGAAATTGGCTGCCGCACCCTGGCCATCCTGTGCCCCGGGTGTGCCGCTGCCTGCAAAGGTGCTCACATTTCCTGCCGGGTTGATCATCCTGATGAGATTATTGCCTGCATCGGCTACAAACAGATTTTGTGAATTATCAAAAGCGACACCAGAAGGAGCATTAAAGGTGGCGCTGTTCCCATTAATGGCCCCGCTTACGCCTGCGATACCTGCTAAGGTGGATACAACGCCATTGGGGGTGATCTTCCGGATAAGATTATTTCCCTGGTCGGCTACATACACATTTCCAGCATTATCAACAGCTACGCCTGTCGGATAATTAAAAGTGGCATTGGCGCCATCAGCATACCCGGCAATATTTGCCTGCCCGGCAAGTGTAGAAACAACCCCGCCTGGTGTTATTTTCCTGATCAGGTTATTAAATGAATCGGCCACGTAGACATTGCCGGGTTTATCAACTGCGATGCCCTGTGGTAATTCAAATGTTGCTTTTGAGGCCAATCCGTTTAGAGCACCATACTTTCCGAAGACACCTGCGTAGGTTGTTACAACACCGGCCGTCGTAATTTTCCGGATCAAATTGTTATTATAATCTCCTATGTATAAATTTCCGTTTACATCTGCCCCCAAACCCAGCGGCGCCGAAAAACTGGCTTTGGTTCCGGTGTTGTTAATCATTCCCGCCTTGCCCGTACCTGCAAAGGTAATCACCTGGCCGTAATGGTTCGCCGGCACTGCGCCGCCGGTATTTTTTGGTACCAACGGCGTGATGGCGGTATTTACTTTATAAGTCTGAGGGGTATGGTAACTGATGTTGGGGGCCGTCAAAAAGATAGGTAGCTTATTTACCGGATATTTTAATACAGGATGCGAAATATGCAGCATTTGGGACAAAGCAATACCTGTCTTAAAATAAAATAAGATCAACATCAGTAGGCTAAGAACACGCTTATTGCTGCTCATATGCTGCTACGGTAATAAACAAATTATAGAAATAGCGGTTTATTTAGCTCTCAAGAAAAAACTAATATAGCTCTTATATCAGAATTTTCATCGGATTGATCTATACTATTTTAACAAATAAAAAACCAATTACCGGGTATAGTAAAGGTACGGAATAATACATTTTGCAGTTGCCTGCGGCTGCCTGAATAATAGTGCGATACGGATGCATCTTTTCACAGGTATTTATACCGGTTTCTTTTTGGCATCTTAATTGCCTTTATACTAATACATTTATTTTAAATTAAATACCATGAAAAAGCACCTGTTAAGATTGATCGCATTGCTGATATTCGCTTCAGCTATTTCCAGCTGTACTGTTGAATATCGCCAACGGCATATGCATCATGACAATGACCGTCATGACCATAACTAGGACCAAATCCAAAATTGAATTGTAAACAGTACAATTGATAGTGGAATTCCGAATAAATAGCTATTGTGAAGAGCTTCTGTTAACGCAGAAGCTTTTTTATTGTTCATACCCAATCAATTGGCATTTTTAGTTACCAGCACCCAGTCCACCAGCACCTTTGCCTGTCCGGCTTTTATCGTGTCAACTGTTGATTGGGATATGCCGTAATAAGGCGCCTTTATTTTATTAACTCCGCCGGGATACCCGCCGCCCAAAGCAAAATTGAGGATGATGAATTTTGCATTATCAAATGCATAACGGCCATAATGCTCAACCATGGCACGGGTTACAGTATAGGTAACTATTCCGTCAACCTTAAAAATAAGACTATTTGCCGACCAATCTACGGAGTAAACATGCCATTGGCTGACATCTGTTTCCGACGGAAAATGGTACCTGTAAGCTAATGGCGTATTACCAAAATAGTTTGGCCCATGCAATGCATTGCTGAACCACGTTGGATCGCCAACGGTTTCCATCATATCAATTTCGCCGCAATCGGGCCATTTACCGTTCCCAAGGGCCCAAAAGGCCGGCCATAAACCTGCACCGCCGGTCATTTTCATGCGGGCAGAGGCGGTTCCATAGGTAAATTCCATTTTATGCTGTGTGTTTATCCTGCCGGATAAAAAATCATACTTTTTATTCTCTTTGCTGATATATCCCGGATGGTAAACCGCTTTTAGCAGCAATGCCCCATTCAGAGCTCCTTCAGCGTCTGCTCCTTTTACCAATGTAAGCGTACATGCCGAATCAACATAAGCCTGCTGCTCGTCGTTTACGGTATTACCCGTAATCTCAACATTCCATTTAGTACGATCGAGCGTATTTTCGTTAAAATCTTCAAAAAAAACGGTGTCGGTTTTAGGTGGGCTTTGCTGCGCTTTAGCAAACGAAACAAATAAGAGGCATGTTACCGCTGAAATACAAATAATTTTCATGAGTGTATAATTGGTGGGTTAAAAATATGACTTATCATTATTTCAACTTCACATATTTTTCAATAATTGTTCTGTCGATATTTTCCTTTTCAACTTTTTCCAGGCCGGTTTGAATCAGCGTATCATTTTTAAAACTAACTGTAAAATCAAATGATTTGCCTTCCCAATTCTTATCGCTGTAAAAGTCAAGGTGCTCGGTATATTTATTACCCACCAATGTATAACTGCCGCCACCAGCATCAAAATGATTGGTTGAATCTTTTGGGGTGTTTAATTTGTGCGTAAAAAAAGCAAAGTGGCTATCATTACGGATTTTCAAAAACTTCTGGTCTTTTGTGTAATCTGTAACAACACTAACACCTTTGGTGATGGTTGTCCCGGTAATTAATTGCCAGGTCCCGGAAATGTTTATAGATTGATCATCAGTTTTTTTGTTGCCGCCGCATGAGAAAAGAAATGTCGCAGCAACAGCCAGCGAGAATAATTTAAGTTTCATTTTTAATTTTGTGTGAGATATTTAATGTGGTTATTTAGTTGATTCTATTGCATAAATAAGCATTTTAAAATAAAAAAACTACATATAAGTAAGCGAATGTCCGCTCGGCACATGGGTTGCCTTAACGTCCGGAACATTCTTTTTTAACCATTTGAGCATGTATTCAGACCCAGGCTCTTCACTGGCGATATGGCCCAATACCACAAGTGACAAATTATCACCTTTTGCAAGGGCGTCACGCACATATTCGGCAGTTTCCCATTCCTGTATTTCGCCTGCCATCAATACGTCGGGTTTATATTTGCCAATTGCTTCAATCTGCCTTGTCCCCCCTGCCGCCCCTGGCATAAGCATTACCCTGCTGCATTTTTGCGATGGGTCGCCAAGATACCTTACTTTTTCAATGTTCAGTTTAGCTTTGGTATGGCGGATCAATTCCTTTAACGGAATTGAAGGTATGGTAATGAGGTTTGGCAAATCTTTATCAGCAAAAACCCTCCAGCCCAATTGATCCAGTACCCCCATTGTAACTCCGTCGGGTACCAGGTGGTGAATATAATCGTGATTTCGCCATACGGCAATATTATGTTCTTTTAAAAGATTGGCTTTATAGCGATAAACCTTATCGTCCTGCAGCCAGTCGGTTTTATCCTCGTGATTATAAAATGTAGGTTCATGGGCGATGATAAAATTCGCGCCCAGATCGATAGCATTACGGATAACCGCTATGGTTGCAAACATGGTTGTAACGATACCGGTTACTTTAGTATCGGGGCTGCCTGCTTTCAGAGTATCAACAGTAGCGCTCAGAGCCCCGCCGGGAACCTCTTTTATAAACAGGTCCATTATTTCCTTCACCGTATACGAGTTTTCTCGCCGAACCGCAGGGCCTGCCAAACTATTGAGTGGCGAGGCCAGCATCAAACCTGCCCCAACAGCTGTTGAAACATTGTAAATAAATTTTCTGCGGGTAAAGCCGGCATAATTTGCGGGCATGTCATCTCCGGGTTTCATATTGGTTAGGATTGGTTCTTAATTAAGAGGAAAGCTTATTTAAAGTTAAGCAATTTTTAATGCGATATCAAAAAACATTAAGCGCCCTCATAACATCCGCGACAACAACAATCAGCAAGTTAAGCATTCTTATTACTCAAGTCATTTAAGCGTTACCAGGCTTACTGCAAAAGGCTTTAATTCAATTGTGTCCCCACTTATTAATGATTCAGTCGGCGCATTATCGGCCGAGAGCTCATCAACTGTGCTTATTTTGGCGCCTTTAAATTCAGCAGGTACTTTAATAGTGATAGGTTTATTTCTTTTATTAAGGATAAGTACTTTTTTGCTTGCGCCATTTGAAAAGGCTTGTGCGGTTAAATCGTCGCCATTATTAGCTTCTATATTGGTCTCCACCAGGGTATCCCCGGCTTTGATATTATCTTTTATCATTTTTAAAACCCAGAAACGGGCATTTGGCGCACCGTTGGTATAATTGATCATACTAACATCCGGGTATTGTGTAGGAAAGCCAACCAGTTGCGATTCGCCAATCACATCTATACCCGCTTTCGTCAACCCTATAAAAAAGTAAGCATAAACACTTGCCGAAAGGTTCCAGTAGGCCTGCGAAATTGGCTGATTGCGCATTTCATCACTTACAAATGTTCCCAATTCGTCAATGTCTGTTTTAGTTTTTGGGGATAATCTTTTGCGGATACTTTCAATATAGCTTACTGTATTTAAAAAATTATCGGCCTTATCAAACAAAGTGTACTCATAAGCATCAAACCTTTGGTAATTGTTAGCATTGGCATAACAATGATAAGAGATCATATCAAGAGGGATACCGGGTTTATGATGAGCCGGGTTTAAAAAATATTCGAACCATTCCGGTTTTTCAAAGGCAAGGGCCAATCCTACAAATTTGGTTTTGGGGGATACTTTGCGGATGGCTGTTACCATGGCATCATACTTTTGGGTATAAGTTTGCGGCGTATTAGAGTGTTCAAAATCCGGTTCGTTAAACACCTCCCAATACGGAATTTGGTAATGATAGCCTGATTTATGGTATTTACCCGCTTCGTCTGTAAAGCCACCTTTAGTGTACCAGCTGATTAGTCGCACATAGTAATCTGTCAGCTCTTTCATGGTTGCATCCCTTAATTGTGTGCCACCTCCATAGCTCCAGTCTACCTCGTTAGGGTCTTTAGCATAAGCAACCGGCTTATCAGTTTTAAACATCCATTGCGGTATGGTACTAAAATTCATGATGATGGAATGCCCTTTGGTAGCTTCAAAAAAATCAATCGTCATGGGGTCTATCAGGCTAAAATCCCACGAGGTTTTTCCGGCCACCGGTGCATCCAATTCAGCCACCACTAATTTAGGGTAAGGGAACCAGGGCACATACCGTACATAGTCGGCCCTAAGGTCTTTTAATGCATTGAACGATCCGTCGTGCATTAAGGCGCCTCTCCGCAGCATGGGGTTACCAACCACCTGTAAAGTTGGGGTTGATTTTGACACCATTACCGTATGATTCCATTTAACATTTAACGCTGGGCCCTGGGCCATGCAAACGTTTAGCCCAAAAAGGAATAAAGTGAAGGTTGTAAATTTTCTCATGGGATATTTATTTTGGTTTATGAAAAATTCTAAAAAACTTGAATCCAAACAGTCTGGGGCGCTAAGTATCACACCGTTTTTTCAGCATACTTTAATTGTTTCTATGCCGAGCAACTGACCTAATTTCGTAATTTTTGATGCGATATGCCCCACCCCAATTGCACAATGATGCGCCGGTCCACGTGCGTTCCACTGTTCAACAAAATTCTTTGCTCCGATAGTAAACCTGTAACGGCTATTGGTATTCCCAATTTCGAGTATCGGCCCCGGAACAGACTCTGCTTCGGCTGCCAAAAAAAATAATTTCCCGTCAAACGTTTCCACAACTGATAATAAAGTTACCGGTCCGTGTTTGACGGACATTTCCACCGACAAGCCGCTGCCAACTTTACCATGATATACCTGCAATGGTTTTACTTTTATCCTGCCTTCGGCAATTGCAGGGTGACATGGGCCATCGTGACCCATCAGCACCACATCATCTGCAAAATCCATCGCATAGTATTCCGTAAATGAGCCACCTGCACCAAAGCTGTCCATGATCTTCATTGCCTGGGCGTTTTTTACCTCATATTCCCCGGCAACCGGGACATTGTTTGAGGTAAGCAACGAACTGCCCAGTATCACCGAACTCATTGTATCTGCGTTAAGCGGGTTACCGGCTCCTTTATGATAGTACGCGATTGACCCAAGGCTGTACTTTTTCACTATTTTATCCATCGCAACAGAAGTTCGCGCGGCGCGTTTCAGCTCATCTATTGAACATTCCGGAATTATCTCAAAACTTTTAGAGAACTCATTGAGCTTCTGTTGTACTTCATCCTCCGATACTTCAAGACGAAGCGCTGATAGTTCATCCACCTCGATAATTTCCATATGGCCGCCAAACACAATAGATTGGAGGGTTAGGTTTGAATAAATATCCAGCATCCCATTATAATAATTACCCATCAGGCCCAGCCGGTTATAACTCATTACATGCGCCACTTTTGCGGCAGAGATCCAATCTCCTATTTCCTGCCAAACAGCAGGGTCATTATTCAACACGCCGGTAACCTGGTGAAATGGAATGTTGGCGCGCCTGAACACGTTGGCAATCTCAGGAACCGGGCAGGCCGAACAATAAGCCAGCCACTCACCGGTCATTTTAGTGCGGTCATCCAGTTTATTAAAAGTTGCATAGTCAATAGCGGCTTCGGGCGCAAGGTTTAAAATAATCACCGGTACCTTCGCTTTTTTTATTACCGGGAGCACTGTGGAAGATAAGGCATAGGTGGTTACGTATAAAAATATCAGGTCCACATCTTCCTGCCTGAACCTGCTGCCGGCCTCATAGGCTTTATCCACAGTATCAATTAAACCCAGGTTAATAACGGCAGCACCCAATCTTTCGAGACCGGAAGCTACCTTGCCAATATACCCCTGCAGGCGTTCTTCCAGCCCTGCAAATTGTTCCCAATAAACGTCAAGGCCGATTCCAAAAAGACCGATTTTCAGAGGAGGTATTTCCATTATCTTAAATTATTTAACGATAGGTTTCGGGGTGATCTTCAGCCCAATTAATAACACGGTAATTATTGGAAAAATATACGGATTTTAAAAATCCGTATAACAGGGATACTTCCCTTAATAAATGTGGTTTTTAGTATATTTACCTGACGCTATTTAAATCCTATCGATGAGCCTTCACCTATTCGCTATTGCGCTATCAGTTTTATTGCTGATCTATCACCAGGTGACAACCTGGGCACCGCTTTTTCCGTGGAATGACACGAAGCAATACAGCCGGAAAGAACTTTTGGCCGAAGCAGGCAGCAATGGCTTATTGATGGGTTGCGGTGCCGTTTGCCTTATCATGGGCAATACAGGCTTTTACCACTATTACCCGCTTATTTATTATCCATTCCTGCTAAGCGGCGAATTTTTTCAATGGTGGCTGCCTTATTTCTCAGAGAAGTTTGCCGCATCAAAAGTTAATTTTGATTATGAAAAGCTTTTTAGCCGCACCACAAAACTGATTCCCCATAAACCGGGCAAAAGAACGCCTGACGCCAATCATATGGTGCTGCATTCAATTACGGTGATCACCGTAATTGTGGTTTATTTGGATAGATTTAATTTGTAGAGACGCAAAAAAGAGACGCAAAATATTGCGTCTCTACACCAATAATAGATTAATGATGGATACGATTAATGCTTCACCGACGTACTGTCACCCTCAATCCTTAAACTTTCTTTGTGGATGGCATTTAACAGTTCGGTAATAAATTCGGATGACAGGCCTTCTTTGCTTCCGGCCGCAATACCTTTATCAAGTACCTCTTTAAACCGTGCGGCCTGCAATGGCGGGATATGGTTTTTTTCTTTGTAGATCCCTATCTCTTTAACAATACGTTCCCGCTCGCCTAAAATTTTCATCAGCTGGTTATCCAGCGAATCAATTTTATGGCGACTGGCATCAAGGTCCTGCTTGGTATTTACGGGACTGGTTTGGGCATAAGTGGCGCTAATGCCTGATATGCAGATCCCTATCGTCACAATAGCAGCCTTAAAAAACTTGTTTTTCATATCTTATGGTTGTTTAAGGCCATAAATTTAGCTGATTAAATCTTTCCGGGCGATGCATCCGGTTAAAAATCTGCCATAACCTGTCAATTTACAGTTAAAAATGGATTGTCTATCCCCTATTTTTATCCCTGTTTAATTAATCCTATATTTCGCTTTAATTACCTTAAAACCCGGCTCCGTATGTCGTCTTTAAAATTAAAATATTGTTTCAGATTGTTTTTGGTTACTTTAGTATATCAGATACCAATAACAAACCACTCGTTCGCCCAAACCACTGCCGGTACCGCCGCCATGTACGAACAAAGCAGCGAAACTTCAGGCCTGGTAATTCAATACGGGCAGGATGTAAACGCCATAAAGGATTTTTATTCGCCCTATACGAAGGTCGACGGCTATGAAGATCAATCTGTGCAAACCTCGCCCGAAGAGCGTAAACGACTGATGGAGATCGGCAACGACTATCTTGAAAAACTAAAGCAACTGGATTTTGATAGCATGAGTATTTACGGTAAGGTAGATTATACCCTGCTGAAAAAAGAAATTGTGTACGACTTGGGCAGCATAAAGAAAGACGAGGAGGAATATAACAAGATAAGCGGCTACATTCCTTTTGCCGATGATATTTATCAGCTGGAAAAGAAACGCCGCCGTGGTATCCCGCCCGACGGGCAGGAAGTTGCACTGCAATTAAACAATATTTTAAAGGCCGTAAATACCTCAAAGGCTTCGTTTGCTTCGGTTTCGTCTATTGATATGCCGCTGGCACGTAAAGGGAAAGCCGCCGTGCTGGGCCTGCGCAGTCGTTTGAAAAGCTTTTACGATTTTTATATTGGCTACGACCCAAACTTTACCTGGTGGGCGCCAAAACCTTATAAAAACCTCGATTCGGCGCTAAATGTTTATGCCACGCTCATCTACAGCAAAGGCAAGATCAATACCACCCAAAAGCCTGATAGCAGCGGCATTAAGGGTGTTCCGGTTGGCCGCGATGAACTGATAAGACAGCTGCAGGCAGAAATGATCCCCTATACGCCCGAAGAACTGATTAAACTGGCCAATAAGGAGTTTGCTTATTGCGATGCCGAAATGCTGAAGGCATCCAACGAAATGGGCTTTGGCAACGACTGGCACAAGGCGCTCGAAAAAGTAAAAAACAGCTACGTCCCCGCAGGGAAACAACCTGAAGAGATTTTAAAATTGTATAACGATGCGCTGAGTTTTATTAAAGAGCGCGACCTGATCACGATACCGCCCCTTGCCGAAGAAACCTGGGGGATGACCATGATGACACCTGAGGCACAACTGGTAAACCCCTTCTTTTTAGGCGGCAGCGAGATCATTATCAGCTACCCTACCAATACCATGAATGAGGACGATAAGCTGATGAGCATGCGTGGTAACAACCCTTATTTTTCGAGGGGAACCGTACAGCATGAGCTTTTGCCGGGGCATAACCTGCAATATTTTATGAATAGCCGCTATAAGTCATACAGGCAGGCCTTTTATACGCCATTTTGGATTGAAGGATGGAGCCTTTACTGGGAGTTGCTGCTTTACCAGCAAGGCTTTGCCCAAACACCCGAACAACGTGTAGGTATGTTGTTTTGGCGGATGCACCGCTGCGCACGTATTATCTTCAGCTTAAACTATCACCTGGGCAACTGGACACCACAACAGTGTATCGACTTCCTGGTTGATCGTGTGGGCCACGAACGTGCCAATGCCGAGGGCGAAGTGCGCAGATCCTTTAAGGGTGATTATAGTCCGCTTTACCAGGTGGCCTACCTTACCGGTGGCCTGCAACTGATGGCCCTTAAACACGAACTGGTTGATAGCGGCAAAATGACCTATAAACAGTTTCACGATGCCATTATCAAAGAAAACACCATGCCTATTGAAATGGTACGCGCCTCCCTCACCAACCAGAAGCTTGAGCGTGACTTTGTAACCAAGTGGCGCTTTTATGATTTTGGAAGATAGAGATTAGTGATTGGAGATTAGAGATTAGGAGCTGCATTTTGATGTGCTGTACCGTTGTATTGCACTGTACGGTGATACAGGGCGATATAGCCACCCCCACTTCCGTCATCCCGATGCATATCGGGATCTCACAAGCCAGGCCGTAGACAGATGCACCAACATGCGTAGCGGGCACTGGCGGGCTACCTGTCATGTGGCTACCTATCCGTGGGATGCCGAAATAAGTTCGGCATGACGGGTTTTTAAACCACCTTATTTATCATTACTTTTAATTCAAAATCTGAATCATGAAAGTATGCCTAACCATTCTTCTGCTGTTTTCCCTATCCCTTTGCTTTGGCCAGGACTTGCAAACTATCGACAAAAAGCTAAGTAATCTTTATAAAAATATTCCCGATTCATATACCGATCATCAAAAGGAACAGAAGATGGAGCTTTTTGAAAAACTATTACTGAAATATACCTCCCAAGTGCCCAAAACTATAGCTTACCCTTTCAAGAATTTAGTAAAGTGCGACATCTACATTTCAACCTCAGAAGATGGTAAGTTCAGGATATATTCAATTGACTGGAACCGGTATCGGTCGATGCCTTTTTTTTTTAATGTTTACCAGTTTAGCTGCAACGGAAAGGTAATGTCGAAAGAGATACCGAACGGGACCAGTGTTATGCCCGATTATACCTACTATGAAGTTCATAGCATGATATTAAACGGAAAAACCTATTACATAGCGCAACTAACAGCATTTGGAGAGCTGACCAACCCTTTTTATGTTAAATTTTTTTCGATAGAGAATAATAAACTCAATAGCGATGTAAAACTTATACAAACGGACCAAAGCATTGTAAATGTGCTGCCTTGCGGCGCTGTTGACGGACTGTCCAGTGATACCACCAAATATGTCGTCAAATACGATAAACCTGGCCAAAGCTTTTCGATACCCTTACTGGAGAAAGGTAAAATCACCAAAAAACGCATCACCTATAAATTTAACGGCAAATATTTTGTAAAGGTTTAGTGCAAACACTATGTTGCGGAAGCGCGCCCACTCCTGTCATCCCGATGCAAATCGGGATCTCACAAGCCGGCCACTGACAGGTGCACCAATATGCATAGTGGGCACTGGCGGGCTACCTATCTATTGGCTACCTGTCAATCGGCTACCTATAAGTGGGGTGTCGAAACGAGTTCGGCATGGCGTTTTTATTTATTTATCATTTCACCGCCCACTCATGTATTCCTGCGGAGTTATCCACCGGCAATTGTAATTCCAGCTTTAAGGCTGTGGTTTGTACGGGCGCAAACTCAAGAATGTTGTATTTGTCTTTGGCGATATCGTAAGGGGTAGTGTTTTTTACAGGCACCCATAGGCCGTCTTTTTTGTAATAAACTTTGTAGGATACCGGGATGCGGCAGCCGCCCCATGGGCCATCGTCATACCAGTACACTTTTGACTGCGATACGGTGTGCAGGGTATCAAAATCATATTGCACGAACTCGGTGGTATCATGTTTGGGCCACCAGTGCAGGTAGGGCATATTATGGTCGTTGGAGTTTTCGGGGTCGTACTGGTCGTTTAGCGCTTTCAGCATCCGTTTGCTGCTTACCGAGCCGGATACTTTACTTGTACTGGCAATAGTTGGAGCAGGTTTTGGCATTGATGCCGATGCTTCATAAGGGATCCACACCGTCATCTCGCCCGATCCGCGGTTTGCCCAGGCATAGTAAGGGATGGCGGTAACATCCTGGTCGGTTTGCAAAAGTGCGTCAGAATTTATGCGGCGCTTGCTGCCTGTCCCTTTAGCGGTGATCACTTCTACCCCATTCAATAAATTTGGCCGGTATAAGGCATTGCTTACGGCCATTTTATCAACTGTGATGTTTTGCACGGTGCTGTCTCTGTTATCGGGGCCCTCCAGGCAGTATACTATGGGGCCGCGCTCAAACACAAAACGGTCACGGTCGGCTTTTACCTGTTGGTTGGCAATAACCTTTTGCGTTTCCATCGGCAGGTCCATGGTTACTTTATCACCCTTTTTCCATGTGCGGTTTAAAACGGCGTAGCCTTTTTCGGTTTGATAAGTTACCTTTTTACCGTTGATGCTGATAGTAACCAGTTGCGGGTTGGCATCCATAAAGGTATACAGGTCGCCGGGTACCGGTTTGGCAATGGCCCAGCCGGGGATGCGAACGCGCAGGGTGAAACCGGTGCTCTTTTCGGGGTTCACCGTCAAATCTACCTTACCATTCCATGGGTAATTAGTTGTTTGGATGATATTGATCTTACCGGCATCCAACACAATATCGCTGCTGTTACTCATAAACAGGTTCACATACAGGTCGTTTTTATCATGCGCATACACATAGCCCGGTACCGAGGGCAAAAAGCGCGCCATGTTGGAGATACAGCAGGCACAACTGAACCAGGCACTGCGCTGGTGCTGCCCCACGGAGGCCAAAGGGTTTGGGTAGAAAAAGCGGTTGCCGTTTAAGGATACACCGGACAGTAAACCGTTATAAAGCGTACGTTCCAATACATCTACATATTTTGAATCGCCATGCAATAAAAACATGCGGCTGTTCCAGTACACATTAGCAATGGCCGCACAGGTTTCGGCATAGGCCGACATATTGGGCAGGTCATAAGCGTCGCCAAAAGCCTCGCCATTACCGGTAGCGCCAATGCCGCCGGTGATGTACAGCTTTTTATCAACCACATCATTCCAGATATCATCAATAGCATGCAAGTATTGCTGGTTACCGGTTAAAGCCGCTACATCGGCCATCCCTGTGTACATGTAAGCGGCACGAACGGCATGTCCTTCGGCTTCATGCTGATCAACTACTCTTTTGTCCGCCTGGTTATAACTCTCGCCTTTAGGGCCACGAACGTCGAGGAAGAATTTAGCCAGATCGAGGTATTGTTTATTGCCGGTTACCCTGTATAGTTTTACCAGGCCAATTTCCACAATCTGGTGACCGGGGTATTTTTCTTCTTTGCCATAACCAAAGGTGCGCACCAGCAGGTCGGCATTTTTTAGGGCGATATTGAGTAACGACTTTTTACCGGTAGCCTGGTAATGGGCAACTGCAGCTTCGTAAAGGTGACCGGCATCATACAATTCATGACTTAATATCTCTTCATTCTCCCATCGTTTTTTACCGATCCATTCGTGCGGCTTTTTGGCATTTACTGTGCGGAAGGTGTACAGGTAGCCATCCTTTTCCTGGGCTGCGCCGATAATGCCGATAAGGGTATCGATATACTTTTCAAGTTTGGGGTTACTTTTCACCTCCATAGCATAGGACGCGCCTTCAATCACCTTATAAATATCGGTATCATCAAACGGGAATTCGCTCAGCTGGTCGCCGCTTAGTAATTTCGCGGCACGCAAAAAGTTATCAACCCTGCCGTTGGCCTTGCATTGCGCCAGCACATAGGGAATGGTAATGTTGGCATTTACTTCCATTTTAGGTTCCCAGAAACTATCGTTCACATGTACCTGCGTAAAAGGCACGGGCTGTATGGGATAGTCTTTTTGCTGTGCATGAAGGCTACCGTCAAATAAAGCAAGGGAAAGTACTACCCCGCAAATAATTCTGAATGAAATTTTAGTCATTATCATACAATCTTCCTCTATAGACTATCAAAAACCTGATCCCCCTGGTGAGTAGCTAAGATAAATAAACAATATTATGATCGGAATAGTTGTTTTAAGGTTGAAGTGCGGGAACTCTTTATGCTGATCAGTTTAATTCAACATAAAAATCTTATTATCAATATATTATAAAAAAAGCTGCATCCTTAAATCGGGATACAGCTTTTTAAATTGGGTAAAATACTGTATTAATATGTTAATGGAGTGTTACTGAAAACATGATATTCACCTGGTGCAAGCGTCATGTTATACGGTAACGAAGTAACATTAATAGTTGTACCGTTGAAATTATCATACCACGAACCAGTTGAGGGGAGACTTATTGATGCCGATTGCGGTTTAACATCAAAATTACCCACTACTTCCACGTTATTTGTGCCTGCCGGATCGAGCAACTGGATAAATTTAACGGCGCCATTCAAACTATAGGTAAAAGTAGTCGTCGTAAAAACAGGGTTCTTTATTTTCATCCTGATCATCCGCGAATAAACCTGGTATAAATGGTGACGGTTAGGATCCGTTTGATAATTCCATAATATCGGTTTATCTCCCAACTTATCGTTTGGACTACTAATGGACGCATTTATAGATATATCGTAACCCAGCTCACCAAATTCCCAAACCATTTTAGGACCCGGAGAAGAAAACATGAATACAGCTCCCATTTCATCACGGGCAAGGCCTGTAGGGATATCTTTTACGCTATAGCTGCCCGAAGCGTTTCCATAAGCTTCATTTTTATATTGCAGCCTTTCCTGGTCGTGGCTTTCAAAATAAGCAATCAGGTTATAGGGAGCAGTAAATCCGTATTGGTCGTAAAACAAGCCCGAAATATCCCATGAGCCGCCGCTATCGTTATAGCTCATCAGGGCTTGTTCTCCCGGTGTACTCAGGTTAGTCCACATCATCATGCCCTGATCAGCCAAAACAGACTCCTCCTGGTTAACTGCAAAATATTCCAGTATCACATAAAATTTAGGGTCGATACTCTTCATATAATTATTGTACCCTTCCCAGATGGCAACCCGGCTGGCGTCATAAGCTGCCCAGGCGGCTTCGTCCGTAGTGCCGGAATTGGTTTGGGTAAACCCTTTGGCCTCGTCAAACCTGAAACCGTCTATCTTATATTCGGTCATCCAGTATTTCATTACATTTTCGGTGAAGTATTTTGTCGCTGCGCTTTCGTGGTTCATTTGATAGCCTACCGCATCGGGGTGCATATTTGTTTGATCCAGCCACGGGTTGTTGGCGGCAGGCTGATTACTTGCAGTGTTCCAATACATTTGCGCCAGAGGCGACGAGCCGAACTGGTCCTCCAGTACTATATCCTGTATAACGGCAATACCCTTTGCATGGCAGGCATCAACAAAGGCTTTATAAGCATTGGGCGTGCCATAATATTTATCAAGCGCAAACATATAATTACTGTTATAACCCCACGAGTCGTTTCCTTCAAACTCATTTATTGGCATCAGCTCAATAGCATTTACGCCCAGGTTAGCCATATAGCTCAGCGTATCGGTGAGGGTTTGATAGCTGTGAGTAGCCACAAAATCGCGCGGAAGTATTTCATATACCACCAGGTTTTTTGGATCAGCCCGTGTAAACGAGGTGGTTTTCCAGGTGTATGCAGGCGCACTATACCAAAATGTGCTCAGGATGCCTGTTTGCCCGCTCGGATACGCCTTTAAATTTGGATAAACACTTGAAGGTATGCTCGAATCGTAATTAGGGTCAAGTACTTTATGCGTATAAGGGTCGCCCACTTTCAAAGTACCATCTATAAGATATTGATAAGCATATTCTTTAGTTGCGTCGAGGTTATCCACCTGTACCCACCAGCGGGTACCATCCTTTGAATTCTGCATGGCGGTTGGTGTCCAGTTGTTAAACTCGCCTATTACAGCAACTGAGCTTTTTGATGGGGCGTACAGGTTAAATATAACCGATTTGCCACTATTAATAAAGGTAACTCCGTCCGTGGATCCGGTTGGCGGATCAACTCCATTTTGGTTTCCGGTAACGTTCCCGGAACCACCGCCAGAAGAAGGTGTTTTTTTGCATGCGGTAATACTAATCAATAATATACCAATGAGTAATAAGTACAAATTCCTGATGTTCATATATTTTTATATAATTGGTTTCTTAGCTTAAACTGAATTTATCTATTTTCTGTACAGAGGGCGAAAAATAAAACTCAGCCCCGTAACCATCAGCCTCAAAAAGAGATAGTAGTTTCGAGTGTATAAAAGTATAGAATTATCTTTAGATTAATAAAGAGGTATGAAAAAGAATTATTAAACGTTTTTCTTTTTTAGAAATCAGTCCGCAATTTCCCGGAAACGGGCGTTTTTTAAGAAGCTAAGCTATGGTAACAAATCCTGCACCTTGGCTCATAGCTTTCCTTTTCACCAAGCAGGATCTTGCTGCTATCCGGAACCAGCCTGTAGGAGTACATAGCCGGGTTGCCGCATCGCACACAAACCGCCTGTAGTTTTGTTACCGAATCGGCCATGGCCATAATTTGCGGCATAGGCCCAAATGGCTGTCCTTTAAAATCCATGTCGAGGCCCGCAACGATAACACGCACCCCCCGGTTGGCTAAAACATTACAAACATCAGGCAATTCTGCATCAAAAAACTGAGCTTCATCAATGCCAACAACATTAACATCGCTGGCCAGGAGCAATATAGAAGAAGCATTTTCAACAGGGGTTGATGGAATTGAGTTGGAGTTATGTGAAACGAGGGCATTTTCAAGATAACGGGTATCGGCTTTAGGGCTAAATATTTCGACTTTCAACCTGGCTATGCGGGCCCGGTTCAAACGCCTGATCAGTTCCTCGGTTTTACCCGAAAACATGGAGCCACATACCACTTCAATACTCCCGCCAAGTTCACTCTTCCGCTTAAAAACATCTTCGTTGAAAACCATTTTTTGTATATTGTGATTTCACCGATTCGGATGTGATTTCACCGATTTACCTGTCATTTTAAACCTATCACTAATCTCCAGCCTCTAATCTCTGTCAACAAATATCAGAATTTAATCTTATTTTTGGATAGCATTTTCTAACATTGAGGCATGAAGCAAAAGGAAGTATTTAAAAAGATAGGTGGAATTATACAGGAGCTTAGTGATCAATACGAATACCTGAAAACGGTACCCGATGATTTGAACGACCTGGAACTTGAACTTTTTGTTGCTAACGCACATTTCCTGACAGATCACATCGAGGTTTTGTGCAAACTAAACCTGCAAAACCGACCCAAACGCCCGGTTGAAAAACCTGAGAAACCAGAAAAACCGGAGATCGCTTACGAACAAAAATTCTTTGAGCCTGTGGTTCAGCAAATGAAGCACAATTCGGATAAGGCGGAAGAAAAAAATGGGAAGGATGCGTTAAAGGCGGCTGAAACAGAAAAGGAGCCAGCAGACAAAGCAACAGAAAAACCAAAAAAGGAGGTTATTAAACCGGTGGAGTCGGAAATTTCTGACAATAACCAGGACGAAGAATACAAATCTCCGGAAATTGATCTGACGCCGGCAAGCTCCGCAGATACTTACTCCTTCATCAGGGAAGAGCCTGAAACAATACGACATGAGTTGATCATAGACGAATCTATGGACCTGGATGACGATGAGATGCTGGAAATTGAAAATGAGCCTGTAAAGGAAACAAAAAAAAGAAAATTTGTATCACCTGTTACTGAAGAGGCCATCCCTGAAAATACAGATACAAAACCGGAAGAGATCAAGCAAGAGCCTGCAGCAACTGCTCAGCCCGCTGATGATGAAGTATTGACCATTAATCAAAAAATGTCTTCTCATTTGAATGATAAGGGTATAGGACACGCCGAACAGCTAAATATTAAACCGATAAGCGACATTAAACTAGCGATAACCCTGAATGACAAGTTGTTGTATGTTAAAGATTTGTTTAACGGCTATAACCTTGCCTACAGCGAAGCGATTGAAATACTTAACCGCTTTAACACTTTTGAGGAAGCCACCCGGTTTCTAAAAACCAATTATGTTACCAAAAATAACTGGGACAGCAAACCGACCACAACGGAAAAATTTTATGCGCTGCTGAAGAGACGGTATGCTTAGTTAGCAGTTGGCAATTTTCAGTTAGCAGTAAAAAACTGCAAACTGCGCACCGGCAACTGCAAACTTCCTAAACGATCCCCATCCGGTTCGAATCGAGCTTTACCAGCACAAAGATGAGCATGGTGAAATTTAACATGGAAGACCCTCCGTAGCTGATCATAGGCAAGGGGATGCCGATAACCGGCGCCAGGCCTATAGTCGTGGCAATATTGATCATCACATGGAAAAATATGATAGATGCTACACCGTAACCGTAAATTCGTGAAAACGGCGATCGCTGTCTTTCGGCCAAAAAAATAATCCTGAGTACTAAAAATAAATACAGGCCCAAAACCACTACCGAGCCGGCAAAACCCCACTCCTCGCCTACTGTACAGAAAATAAAATCGGTACTTTGGGCAGGTACAAACGAGTATTTGGTTTGTGTGCCGTGTAAATAGCCCTTGCCCCAAAATTTACCCGACCCTATAGCAATTTTTGACTGGTTTACATTATAACCCTGTCCTCTCGGATCGTTTTTTATGCCCAATACAATGTCAATACGTACTTTTTGATGCGGCTGCAAAACATGGTTATAAATAAATTTGACAGAAAAGACAAAAGCAATACATATAACCAAACCGGTAAGTACGGTAACCACCAGGCGCCTGTTTTTCCGGAATAGCGCAATAATCAATAATGACAATCCCGAAATTGCTGCAACGACATATAAAGGCGTAAATAATATTGAGGTAAGGAAAAGTATGATAAACAGTGCGCTGATGACCAGGAAATATGGTGAAAGACCTTCGCGGTACAAGACAAAGATCAAGGAATAAAATACGAGGGTAGAACCCATATCCGGTTGCAGCAGGATAAGTACCATGGGCACCCCAATGATAGCGCCTGCTGTTAAAAACGAGCGCCACTCTGTTATTCTTACGTTGGTTGCGCTTAGGTAACGTGCAAGCAGCAGGCAGGTAGTAAACTTTGCAAACTCAGATGGTTGCAGCTTAAACCCGCCGCCTAATGAGATCCACGCGGCATTACCGCCTACGCTGCGCCCTACAACCAACACCAGCAATAACAGTAAAATTGTTATACCATAAAATCCCGGCGCCAGGGCAGTTATAAAGCGGCTTTCGAGCAGTAGGATCACAATACCAATTACCAGGGATATTACAATGTACAATAACTGTTTGCTGTAATCAGTTTTAAAATCTAATATGCCGGGATGGCGCTCATCATAAACAGCAGAATGAATATTGAACCAACCAATAGTACAAAGGGCCAGGTAAATGAATACGGTTACCC
>Ga0207076_1020_pt1 | contig 44839 bp, 42 predicted proteins | sample Alteio_BWMinHeat_62_FD_153568 | JGI IMG/M metagenome (GOLD analysis project Ga0207076, IMG submission 153568) | Enriched cells from forest soil in Barre Woods Harvard Forest LTER site, Petersham, Massachusetts, United States -... | ecosystem: Environmental > Terrestrial > Soil > Temperate forest >... | reverse complement strand
CAACTTTTTTACGCTCAACTTCACGTGCATCACGAGTAACGAAACCGGCTTTTGACAGCTCTGGCTTCAATGTTGCTTCGTAATCGATCAGCGCACGAGTGATACCGTGGCGAACTGCACCAGCCTGGCCGGATTCACCGCCGCCGTGCACATTGACCATGATGTCGAATGTTTCGAGGTGGTTAGTCAGTTCCAGAGGTTGGCGAATAACCATCAGGCCAGTTTCACGAGAAAAATATTCGTTAGCTGGTTTGCCGTTTACAACGATCTTGCCGCTGCCGGATTTCAGGAAGACGCGAGCTACTGCACTCTTGCGACGGCCGGTTCCGTAATTGTAGTTACCGATCATGTCTTATCCTTACAGGTCGAGTACTTTAGGTTGCTGCGCAGCATGCGGATGGGAACCATCTGCATACACTTTGAGCTTCTTGATCATCGCGTAGCCGAGTGGGCCTTTAGGCAACATGCCTTTAACTGCCTTCTCGAGTGCGCGACCTGGAAAACGCTGTTGCATTTTCTGGAAATTGGTTTCATAGATACCGCCTGGATAACCAGTGTGACGGTAGTATGTTTTGTTCAGGGCTTTAGTGCCCGTCACGCGCAGTTTGCCTGCATTGACAACAACGATAAAATCGCCCGTGTCGACGTGAGGAGTAAATTCCGGTTTGTGTTTGCCGCGCAAACGGAGTGCCACTTCGCTGGCAACACGTCCGAGTACTTTATCTGTCGCGTCAATCACGAACCAGTCGCGCTGCACTTCATGTGCTTTAGCGGAAAAGGTTTTCATGATGAATCCTAAATTAAAAGTAAAAACGCTCTTTCGGTGGTTCCGGCACTTACCGCCTGCCGGACTCGCCCTTTTATCACTTCTCCCCTGAGCGTACAGGAGAGCCCTAAATTATAGTATTTTCAAAGACTTAGTGTCAAGGCCTGTTTAAATATTAGGCAGCAGGCAAGATAGCGGGCGGTGTGGGGACAAGCGAAGGCGAAAAAAAACCCGAGGCTTGTGGCTTCGGGTTTAATCCACCAAAGGAGGAGGTGGAGGAGACAAACTGCCTGGTCAGCGGCAAACAACTGACCGATGAGTCAATAATAGGATATAAAATTGTGCAGTGCAAGGTAAACTTGGAGAAAATTGTAACTCAAAGCAACATTTTATTTAAACGCCAAGATTATTTAACGCAGATGGCAGCAGGATGCGGATTCCTGCGGTCGGCTACAATAAGAAAAATTCACTTTTTTAAGGAAACACATGGAAGCTACCGTACGCTGGACCGGATCATCCGGCATGACCTTCCTGGCCGAGACGGGTTCCGGCCATATCGTGACGATGGACGGCGCGCCGGACGGCGGCGGCCGCGACCTGGCGCCGCGCCCCATGGAAATGGTCCTGGTCGGCACCGGCGGCTGCACCGCTTATGACGTCGTCTTGATTTTGCGCAGGGGCAAGCAGGATGTGCGCGGCTGCGACGTCAAACTGACAGCGGAACGCGCCGAGACCGAGCCCAAGGTATTCACCAAGATCAATTTCCACTTCACCGTGCGCGGCCGCAACCTGAAACCGGCGTCGGTGGAGCGCGCGATCAAGCTGTCGCACGAAAAATACTGCTCGGCATCCATCATGCTGGCAAAGACGGCAGAAATGACGCACAGCTTTGAAATTATCGAAGACCTGGACCTGCCTTCGGAACACGCCTAGGCTTTAGTGTCCTGATCGCCCTCGTCCGGCCTGCCGAACATATCCGTGTAGGTCGGATAAAAAGAACTGTACATGATCACCGTCAGCACGATGGTGATAGGAATCACGACCAGCACCACCACCACCGCCTGGCCGACGATTACCGCCACCAGCACGCTGAGCAGGGTCGGCAGCAATACGCTCAAGACCATCCAGGCCAGGCCATACACGGTAAATGCGCCGCCGGCCTTTTGCACCGCAAAGAAACTGTAGAACACTGCCTTGCCGACCGGCATCTGATTCCAGGCGATCAGCGGTGCGGCGTACCAGAATGCCATCATCGCCGGCAAATACACCAGCGCGGCAACCATCATGCCGGTAAACAACTGGGATTCCCGCATCGCCTGGTTGTCCATCGGCTTTTGCCCGAAGACAAAATCCCACAGCGCACCGTCGTCAACCAGGCTGGAAACGGCGATGGCCAACACCACGGCCACGACATACAGCACGCCCAGTTGCAGCAGCCTCAGGAATGCGGGGGAGCGGAACCCGATCAGCAGCAGATTAGGGTAAACCCGCTTGCCCTGTTCTATCTGGCGGCAGGCCTGCATGAAGCTCATCGCAAAAACCGGGATCAGCATCAGCGGCAAAAACTGCCCGACCACAGGAAGGATTCCTATGGCCATACTTAAAAACATGTAAGCAAAAAACAGGGTCAATAATTCTGCCGGCTGTTTGAGGAAGAGCTTGAAACCCTCTTTCACCCATAACCAGCCAGTCTTTGCAGTCGGCTTTTCCATACTAATTAATCAATTCTCAGGTAATGCGGGCGCCGGCAGGGATACGCGCAAGCGTAGTATGCGCTCAAAATGGCCGGGGTCGTGCGGGGTCAGCATCTCTGCGTCGCGCGGCAAGTGGTAGTCGTATAAACGCGACAGCCAGAAGCGCAATGCCGCGGCACGCAACATCGCCTGCCAGCCGCTGCGTTCGGCTCCGGTAAACGGGCGCACAGCGTGGTAGGCCTGCAGCATCGCATCCGCCCTCGCCTGGTCCAGCGCGCCGCTCGCCAGGTCTATGCACCAGTCGTTGACCGTAACGGCCACGTCGAATAGCCAGGTGTCGCAACCGGCAAAGTAAAAATCGAAAAAGCCGGTCAGCCTGTCGCCGTCAAACATCACATTGTTGCGGAACAGATCGGCGTGCACCGGGCCGCGCGCAAACGACGCATACGCGGCACTCGCGGCAAATGCCTGCTGGTACTGCATCTCCTCGCGCAACAATGCCTGGTTAGCTTCCGACAGGAAAGGCAGCACCACCGGTGCGGTCACCTGCCACCAGTCCAGCCCGCGCAGATTGGGCTGGACGATAGGGAAATCCTGCGCCGCCAGGTGCATGCGCGCCAGCATCGCGCCCACCTCGGCGCAATGTGAAGGCTGCGGCGACAACTGCGAAGAACCTTCCAACTTGCTGACGATGGCCGCCGGTTTGCCGTGCAGGGCAACCACCAACTCCCCTTGCGCGTTGGCGATAGGTGCCGGCACCAGCACGCCGCGATCGGCCAGATGCCGCATCAGCTTCAGGTAAAACGGCAATTGCTCGAAATTCAAATTCTCGAAAATAGTCAGTACGTATTCACCCGCTTCGGTGGTGATGAAAAAATTACTGTTTTCTATGCCGGAGGCTATGCCCTTGATTGCCAGCGCTTTTCCCAGCGGAAATTGCGCCATCCATGGACCCAGGTCGTCCAAGCTTACCGATGTAAATACTGCCATGTCTATGTGAAACGTCTTAAAACGTCTTGAGCCAGGTGAGATGAAGTGGTACCGGGCAAGGACGAGCCCTCAGCGGGCCGACAGGCCCCATAACCGGAGGCCTTCCTCGCCGGAATGCTTATTTTTTGCTTGCTGCGCTTGCCGCTGCAGCGGATGCGGCTGCCACGGACCCTGGTGCCGGAGGCAAGGTCGGGATCTCTTCCGCCTCCTTGACCTCTTTCGGGCCGCCGAATTTCTTGATGGTCCACATTGCCGGACGATTGGCGTCACCGTTTGGAGTGCCCTTCGCGGTATTGCCTATCGCGGGATCGCCGCGTAGCGTGTAGGTGCTCTTGCCGGATTTGACTTCCACCTCGTTGACTTTGCCCTTTTGGCGCTTTTCTGTAATTTTACTGCGCGGCTCGGGCTTGACGATGGTAACGCCGGAATCCGGACCTTCATCCAGCCTTTCCAGCTCTGGAGGAGGTGGCGCCGTCTTGTTCTTGGCCTGGGCCAGCACCAGTGCAGGCGTGGAAATAGATGCAATACCTGCAAGCATCCACAGCATAAGCATTTTCTTGGGTATTGTTTTCATGATAATTCACTCTAGTTTTGCGGATAGTCTTGCGAGCATTGTAACAAATGCGGCATGGACTCCCAGAAATATCATTCGCTGCCGGCACTTGGCCCGACCTGGCCTAGCCCCAGCCCTTTTTAAAGCATGTTCACAGATACAGCATTTTTTGCCGCTCCTCCTCCGAAGGTTCTATATCCCTGGCTTCATAAAACGCAAAAATCGCATCCACGATATTGGCCGGCTCGTCGATCAGCTGGATCAGGTTCATGTCCTTGGCGGCGATCATGCCCTTGGCCACCAATTGTTGCTCAAACCAGTCCAGCAGGCCACGCCAGAAGCTGCTGCCGACCAGGATGACCGGGATATGGCGCGACTTGCCGGTCTGGATCAAGGTCAGCACCTCCGTCATCTCGTCCAGCGTGCCAAAACCGCCTGGAAACACCACATAAGCATCCGCATATTTGACAAACGCCACCTTGCGCGCAAAAAAATGGCGGAAATTCAGCGAAATATTCTGCCAGGCATTATTGGTCTGCTCGCGCGGTAATTCTATATTCAGGCCTATCGACGGTGATTTGCCGGCAAAGCCGCCCTTGTTGGCGGCCTCCATGATGCCGGGACCGCCACCCGAAATCACTGCAAAACCGGCGTCCGACAAGCGCTGGGCGGTATCGACGCAGCATTCGTAAAAAGGATCCAGCGGCGTAGTCCGGGCCGAACCGAAGATGGAAACTGCAGGACGGGCGTCAGACAAGCGTTCCGTAGACTCGATAAACTCTGCCATAATCGTGAACATATGCCATGATTCGCGCGCTTTCAGTGTGGTAGCACGCTCACGATCCACCATCTGGCGCAACCTCGTCACATTTTTCCTGTTTTCACTCATATGCAAAAAACCCTGTTATTAGTCGATGGCTCCAGCTACCTCTACCGCGCATTCCACGCACTGCCGGATTTGCGCAACCCGCAAGGCGAACCGACGGGTGCGATCTACGGCATGATTAACATGTTACGCCGTTTGCGCACCGATTACCCGGCTGCCTATATAGCTTGTGTCTTCGACGCCAAAGGCAAGACCTTCCGCGACGATTTGTATCCGGAATACAAGGCGCAGCGCGCTTCGATGCCGGAAGACCTGGCTAAGCAGGTGGAGCCGATACACCAGGCGGTGCGCCATATGGGCTGGCCCATCCTGATGGTGGACGGCGTAGAGGCCGACGACGTGATAGGTACGCTGGCGGTGGATGCCGCCAGGCAGGGCCTGAGCACCATCGTTTCCACCGGCGACAAGGACCTGGCGCAACTGGTCAACGACAAGGTCACGCTGATCAACACGATGAGCAATGAAAAACTGGACGAACCCGGCGTGCAGGCCAAGTTCGGCGTGCCGCCGAACCGCATCATCGATTACCTGACCCTGATCGGCGACACGGTGGACAACGTGCCCGGCGTGGCCAAGGTTGGCCCCAAGACCGCGGTCAAATGGCTGACGCAATATGACTCGCTGGACGGCGTCATTGCCAATGCCGACAAGATCACCGGCGCGGTGGGTGAAAACCTGCGCCAGGCGCTGGACTGGCTGCCGCAGGGCCGGGTACTGATCACGGTGAAGACCGACTGCGATCTGTCGGCCCACATGAAATCCATCACCGAAACCCTGGTCTCGAATCCGGAAGACAAGCAGGGCATGATAGATTTTTATAGCCGCTACGGCTTCAAGACCTGGCTCAGGGAATTGAGCGGCAATCCTACCGCCAATGCAACCCCGCTGACGGCGCCCGCGGCGGCTGCCAGCCCGGCCCAGGGCGGTCTGTTCGGCGATGAAACGGCCCGCGCGGGATCGACGACCCCGGCAATCCCCGCTGCCCCGGCGGAAACCCGCTATGAAGCAATCCTGACCGAAGCGGCGCTGGACGCCTGGATACAAAAAATCTCCAATGCCACGCTGACCTCGGTCGATACCGAAACCACGTCGCTGGAACCGATGACCGCGCAGATGGTGGGCATCTCGCTGTGCTGCGAACCCGGCATCGCCGCCTATATTCCGGTCGCACACCGCTACCAGGACGCGCCGGAACAGTTGTCGCGCGAATTCGTGCTGGCAAAGCTGAAGCCCTGGCTGGAAGACCCACGCAAGGCCAAGGTCGGCCAGAACCTGAAATACGACAGCCACATCTTCCAGAACCACGGCGTGCGCCTGCAAGGCATAGTCCATGACACCCTGCTGGAATCCTATGTGTTCGAATCGCACAAGTCGCACGACATGGACAGCCTGGCGCTGCGCCACCTGGCGCACAAGACCATCAGCTTTGCCGAAGTGTGCGGCAAGGGGGCGTCGCAGATAGGCTTCGACCAGGTAGAGATAGAGCGGGCCACCGCGTATGCGGCCGAAGACGCCGACATCACCCTGCAATTGCACTATGCAATGTGGCCGCAGATAGACGGCGACGAAAAACTGATGCGCATCTACCAGCAGATAGAATTGCCTACCTCGGTAGTGCTGCAAAAGATAGAGCGCAACGGCGTGCTGATCGACAAGGATCAACTGGCGACGCAATCGCACGAGATAGGCATACGCCTGCTGGAACTGGAGCAAAAAGCCTATGAGCAAGCCGGCCAGCCCTTCAACCTGAATTCGCCCAAGCAGCTGGGTGAAATTTTCTTCGACAAGCTGAAATTGCCGGTCGTCAAAAAGACCCCTTCAGGCGCGCCGTCCACCGATGAAGAAGTGCTGCAAAAGCTGGCGGAAGACTATCCTCTGCCCAAGATCTTGTTGGAATACCGCGGCCTGGCCAAGCTGAAGTCAACCTATACCGACAAGCTGCCCAAGATGGTGAATGCTACTACCGGCCGCGTGCACACCAACTACGCGCAAGCGGTGGCGGTCACCGGCCGCCTGGCGTCGAACGACCCCAATTTGCAAAACATCCCGGTACGCTCGGCCGAAGGCCGCCGCATCCGCGAAGCCTTCGTCGCCGGCCCCGGCAATGTGATCATTTCCGCCGACTATTCGCAGATCGAACTGCGCATCATGGCGCACATCTCCGGCGACGCCAGCCTGCTGCGCGCATTTGAACAGGGCGAAGACATCCACCGCGCCACCGCGGCAGAAATTTTCGGTATAACGACCACCGAAGTCACCAGCGAGCAAAGGCGCTACGCGAAAGTGATCAACTTCGGCCTGATCTACGGCATGAGTGCGTTCGGCCTGGCCGGCAACCTGGGCATAGAACGCTCAGCCGCGCAAAGCTATATCGACAAATACTTCATGCGCTATCCGGGCGTGGCCCAGTACATGGCCGACACCCGCACGCAGGCAAAGGCGCAAGGCTATGTGGAAACCGTTTTCGGCCGCCGCCTGTGGCTGGCAGAGATCAACTCCCCCAACGGCCCACGCCGCCAGGGCGCCGAACGCGCAGCGATCAACGCCCCTATGCAAGGCACCGCCGCCGACCTGATCAAGCTGGCGATGATCGCGGTGCAAGGCTGGCTGGAAAGCACGCAGATGCAAACCCGGATGATCATGCAGGTGCACGATGAACTGGTGCTGGAAGTGCCGGAAGCGGAACTGGAACTGGTGAAGCAGAAATTGCCTGAGCTGATGGCGAATGTGGCGGAACTGAAGGTGCCTCTGCTGGCCGAGGTGGGAATAGGGAAGAATTGGGAAGAGGCGCATTGAGCGATTGCGGCGGCTGGGGTCATTTGATTGCATACACTCGGGCCGAACAAAGCGGCGTTTGAAGGTCCGCAGCCAGGAGCAGACATTCAAGACAGTCTGGTAATCTGGTGACGATTCATTCTTTCGTACGCTGATTTTTCAATTGAACTGTTATGAGCTATAAACTTACCATGCATTCTGCTAGAGCAAAAAAATGCTTCTCACTATTGAGTGTAGCGGCAAGCATCGTGATTTCGAATGGTGCTGCGGCTAAAGCCCAAGATTGCACCTCATTGCTCATTGATGCTCCTGGTTCTTCTGCAGCACGAGTATGCTCAATGAAGGATGCTGAAATCAGCGAGAAGGAACTCTTTTCTCTTGAAAGAAAAATCGAATCGCAGCTCGAAAACAGCCCCGAATCTTCGCTAAATAGGAAAAATTTTGCAGAAGCAGAACAAGATTGGAGAAGATATCGTGGCAGTTCGTGTTGGATTGACGCAGCTCTGGCGTCAAACTCCTCTGCGGTTCAATCCATGTGCGAAGCTAGACTTAACAAACAACGAATTGAGCAGCTACACCATTTGCTTCAGTGTGTGCAGGGTGAAGCTTGTGGCGCGTGGGTGATGTCGAATACTACCCCTAAGCCATAACAATTTGAACAAGCGCTGCCTCAAAAATATTCGGCTGGCTACGACATATAGGAACTAAGACTTAGACGTCCGCTTTGGAGATAGATTCTAGGCAAGGTGCCCGCGACCGGACAGAAACAGACGTTAAGGAGCGAGAGTCTGGGAATTAAAGTAAAGCGCACCAAGCTCGAAGGCTGCCAGAATCAATAACGCAAACAACAGAGGATATTGGATTATGGGACTTGGATTGTTACCGCTAGAGAAAATTCCAATTTTCGTGTGGGGCTTGCTACTTATCTTGTTGGGCGGCTTCCTGCTTGTCCATGAAGACCGGTTTACTTGGGGTCAAGGACGAGCGTTGCTGTTGCTCGTATTGGGGATTTTGGCGCTTATCTATGATGTGCGTAAAAGGCTAGTTTCGAAGCCTACGGGAGACGGTGCGAAGAATGACTCCAAGTCCACGCACGATTGAACGGGGCCTTGGCTTCACGACGACCGGCTACAGCAAGGGCTTGTTCACCATCAGGAAATATACGCCCAGCATTGCGATAAAAGCCGGATACCCGAGCCGTTCCCAATACTTCGCGTACGTCCAGTAAATTGCAGGTAATTGCCCGCCATTGGCGTAAGCCAGTTCAGCCATCTTGCGCATGCGGATCTGCAGCCACACCACTGGCAGCCAGCAGATACCGGCCACGACATACAAAACGATAGACCATCCCAGCCAGCCGCTGGTCAGCGGCCAGCCCGCCATATGCGCCATCGCTATTCCGCTGATCGGCTGCACGATGACTGCGGGGGTCGTAAATATCCAGTCTGCCAATACCACCAGCCTGGCGACCACTACCTGCGCCTCCAGGTTCTTGCTGCGGTTGACAAAAAACATGTAGAACGCCGAGCCGAAGCCGGTGCCGACCAGCAGCACCGAAGACAGGATATGCAGGGTCTTGATCAGCAGATAGGTATTCACGCTGTGAACCTTAATGTAGAAGCCCTGACCTGCTCGTGAGGTTTTTGCTCGCCGGCATACAGCACGATCAAGATGGCAAGGACAGGGATATTTTTCAAGATGGGTCCAAACGGGTGCAGCCAGAACTGCGGCAGGTAGACCGTGATCAGCAAGGTATACGCGAGCACCACTAAAATTTGCAGCAGCCACAAGCCCCGCCTTGGAAATAACAGGCAAGCGAGGCCCATCAGGATATCGAAGCCAGCCGCACCATATAGCACGATATCCGCCAAACGTCCGTGCAAGCCCAGCGGCGCAAGCAAATCCAGGCTGGATGGCAGCGGATACACGCCCAAAGACAGGATGCCTGTTACCAGCCAGAGCGCTGCCAGTGCCAGCCTGAACACCGCATTATTCCAATTGATCATCGCTTGCGCCCGCAGACTCTCGGCGGAAGCAACGGCAAACCAGGCGTCGCCGGCTCTTGGAGAGCGTTTCAGCAGCGCAGAAAATTTCCCCGCATCGGCGACGTTGTTTTCTTGCAGCATGCGCAAGGTATCGGGATTCAATATTTTTTGCGGCAGCAAGCCGGCCAGATAGGCGCCGGCGCGCATCGCAGGCATGGGGATGGAAAAATATCTTGCCGGCGGCAGATCCATCAGCTGGCGGTAAGTCTCCAGCATCGCCCTGTAGCTGATTGCCACCGGACCGACCGCATTGACAACGGCACTATCGCCGTCATCCGCCAGCCAGCGCACTACCGCTTCACATAGGTCATCAATATGCACCGGTTGCAGCAATTGCTCCCCGTTGCCGGGCAAACCCATCGCCGGCAAGCTGGACAGGCTGCGGAACAGGCGGCTGCTGGCGCCATCCACACCGACCAGCAAGGAGGGACGCAATATCAGCCACTTGCCGGGTTGCGACATCAGCGCCGCGTCGGCTTCGCGCTTGCTGCGCATATACGACGTCAGCCTGGCCAGGTTGGCATCTTCTTCAGCCCCGCCCAGTGCCGATATCTGGATCACGCGCACACCGGCAGCGGCTGCAGCAGCAAACAATGCCTTGGGTGCGTCCCTGTGTATAGCACTAAAACTGGCGCCCTCGCCCTCGGTCAATATGCCTACCGCATTGATCACGACGTCCACCTGCCGCAAGCGCGGCAACCAGTCTTGTACATCCAGGTCGCGCATATAGTCGATCGCTACATCGGAATTTTTATTGATGACGCGCACCCCGCTACTCACCTGGTGGCCGGCCGCCGCCAAGGTTTGCAGCATATGCCTGCCTATGAAGCCATTTGCGCCGCACACGAGAATACGCATGATCGATTTTCCCCTATTCTGCCAAGCCAAAATATCTCTCAATTCAGAAGTTTCAGTTACAACAGAAATTATTCATTTTAAAAATAGAGGCCGATGGCAGCCTCCGGTATCCGGCATACGTGCCCCTACTACTTGCCCCTACTTCTTATCGCCCCGCACAAACTTCTGCACGGTCGCCCCCATCTTCAACAACTTCATCAAGGTCGCCGGCTCCAGCCTCAGCATTTCATCGGTCCAGGTAGTGACGGTCTTCATCAGCGCCAGGGTTTCGGCGATGCGGGCCTGGGTTTCCTTGTCTTCCTGCTTGATGTCGGGGCTGTCCAGGCATTGCTGCAGGGTGTCTATGGTGGGATTGAATTCCCTTTCCTTGCGCTCGCGCACCACGGTGCGGAACAGTTCCCAGACATCCAGCGAAGTTTCGAAATGCGCCCGGCGGTCGCCCATTACGTGGGCCAGCTTGACCAGCTTCCAGTTCTGCAATTCCTTCAGCGAATTGGACACGTTGGAGCGGGCCACGCCCAGCGTGTCGGCAATTTCCTCGGCCTGCAAAGGCTTGCCGACGATGTACAGCAGCGCGTGGATCTGGCTGACGGTGCGGTTCACGCCCCACAGCGTGCCCATTTCGCCCCAATGCAGGATGAATTTTTGTTTGACGGGTGTAAGTTCCATCTACCCATCTTAGTCAATTCATTAATTTCAGTCAAGACAGAAATAAATGAATCCATATAGTCGTGGTTTGAACGACCAGAGACGGTCTGCAGATAATTTTCAATTTGTTCACATCTGTTGAATTTCCGTTATGCTATTGCGGTATTTTCAACGCGATGCGCCACATCGGCACACATCCGCCGTTCGCGCGCTAAACCACGACCAGGAGACGAACATGCAACAGCAAGATTTCGACAGTTTGGTGGGCAAATCCAGCTTGAACGAAGGCGTAGACCGCCGCGGCTTTATCAAGGTCGCGATGGGCACCGGCTTTGCTGCCGCAGCGATGCCCATCTGCGCGCAAACCGTGATCAAAACCGATACCGCCGGCCTGACCGCCGGTGAAGTGAATATCAATATCGGCGGCCAGAATGTGCCGGTGTACCGCGCGCAGCCTGAGGGCAAGACCAATCTGCCGGTGGTGCTGGTGATCTCCGAAATTTTTGGCGTGCATGAGCACATCGCCGATATGGCAAGGCGCTTCGCCAAGCAGGGCTACCTGGCGCTGGCGCCGGAGTTGTTTGTGCGCCAGGGTGACGCCGGCAAGTACGGCACCATCGCCGAACTGGTCAAGGAGGTGATTTCCAAGGTGCCGGATGCGCAGGTGATGGGCGACCTGGACGCGGTGGTCGCGTGGGCCAAGGCCAACGGCGGCAATACCGACAAGCTGGCGATCACCGGCTTTTGCTGGGGCGGCCGCATTACCTGGATGTATGCGGCACACAATCCGCAAGTCAAAACCGGCGCCGCCTGGTATGGCCGCATCGTAGGCGAACCCAACAGCCTGTCGCCGACCAATCCTATCGATATCGCGCCTGTGCTGAAGGCGCCGATACTGGGCCTGTACGGCGCCAAGGATACCGGTATCCCGGTGGCGACCCTGGAGCAGATGAAAGCCGCGCTGGCCAAGACCGGCAACAAGTCGGAATTCGTCGTCTATCCTAATTCCGGCCATGCGTTCAACGCCGACTACCGTCCCAGCTATGTGGAAGCGGACGCCAAGGATGCGTGGATCCGCGTGCTGTCCTGGTTCAAGGCGCACGGCGTCGCTTGATTGAAAGACTTTGTCCACGAAAGGCACAAAAAACACGAAAAAAACCACAAAATAAGGGCTATTTGACAGTTCCGTATTTTGCTTTTTTTCGTGCCTTTCATGCTTTTCGTAGACAAGGCCTTAGCTTTCTATCATCAACCGGATTTGCTCAAAACCCGGGTCTGTGTTCTAATTTGCAACCGTGTTGCAATTACTGTTCAGATTTAGAGGCTTAAAATTCATTCCACGCTGCTTTCCATCCTGTTTGCCACCACTATTGCCGGCGTGCTGAGTATCACTGCTGCGGCGATCTTTTCTTTCTCGTTGCTGGCCAAGGTGGTCGAGCGCATGGTCAGCCTGTCGGTCGGCATCATGCTGTCTACCTCGCTGCTGCATGCGCTGCCCGAGGCTTTCGAATCCGGCGCCGATCCGCGCACGCTGTTTGCCTGCCTGATGGGCGGCTTGCTGGCCTTCTTCCTGCTGGAAAAATTTGCGATCCTGCGCCACTCCCACCACCATGAAGGCGACGGCCACCATCACGAGCACGGCCACGATGCGCACGAGGCGGGCAAGGCCGGCTGGATGATCCTGGTCGGCGACGGCCTGCATAATTTTACCGACGGCATCCTGATCGCCGCCGCCTTCCTGGCCGACCCCAAGCTGGGCCTGGTCACCGGCCTGGCGATCATCGCGCATGAGATCCCGCAAGAGATAGGCGATTTCATCGTGCTGCTGAATGCCGGCTTCTCGCGCGCCCGCGCCTATGTGTATAACCTGATCTGCAGCCTGATGGCTGTCATTGGCGGCCTGCTCGGCTACTTCACCTTGGGCAATGCCAGCAACCTGATACCCTATGTGCTGGTGTTTGCGTCGTCCGGTTTTATCTATATCGCGGTCAGCGACCTGATGCCGCAGATGCAGCGCAGAGCGACCATGCGCGAGACCATACCGCAGGTCGTGCTGATTGCCATCGGCGTTGTGTTGGTGCTGTTTGTGACCCGGCACAGCCATTAACCAAAGCCATAAATAATAGAAGGGGCAAGCGTGCAGAATAAAATCGCAGGTTACGGCTGGGTTCCCGACCTGCCGGATCACAGGGATCATGGTTTTATCCTCCCGCCCGGCGCGCCGGCACTCCCCAGCAAGGTAGACTTGCGGCCATTTTGCCCGCCTGTGCTGAACCAAGGGCAAAAAATCGGCAGCTGTACTTCGCATGCGGTCTGCAATGCGCATCGCTACGACCAGATGAAACAGGGCGGCCAGCATTTCCTGCCGTCGCGTTTGTTCGTGCATTACAATGCGCGCAAAATGATAGGCACGGAAAAGCAGAACCACGGCGCGCAGATCCGCGACGCCATCAAGAGCATCGTCAAACAGGGCGTGTGCCGGGAAAACGCCTGGCCCTACGTCGCGAAAAAATATGCAGTCAAACCACCACGGTCGGCGTATACGGAAGCGCTGCAGCACCAGGCCGTCTCTTACCAGAGGCTGAAGCAGGATATCCAGCACATGAAAGCCTGCCTGGCCGGTGGACATCCGTTCGTATTCGGCCTGACCGTGTACGACAGCTTTGAATCCGATGCAGTCGCTGCCAGCGGCATGGTAAAAATGCCGGGGAAGAAGGAAGGCCTGATAGGCGGCCACTCGGTGCTGGCGGTCGGCTATGACGACAAGAGCGGGCGCTTTACCGTGATGAACTCGTGGGGAGCACAATGGGGCAAAAAGGGCTATTTCACCGTGCCCTATGAATATCTGCTGGAGTCCAACCTGGCGGCGGATTTCTGGACCATCAAGACAGTGGAGCTCTAGGGCTTTCTAGTCGGAATCAGAGCGGAATCCGATCGCAACAAAGGGCGCATTGCGCCCTTTTCGCATTACACTTTTTCTCAAGCCTCGCTGCCCGTCGCCACCGGGCGCGCCGGCTCGGCGCACCATTCGCTCCATGATCCCGGGTACAACGCGGCTCCGGGTAAACCCGCCACTTCCAGCGCCAGCAGATTGTGGCAGGCGGTGACGCCGGACCCGCATTGCATGATGGCCTTGCCGGAGTCCGGCAGGATGGCAGCCCATTCCGACCGCAATTGTTCAGCCGGCTTGAAACGCCCATCTGCCTGCAGGTTATCCTTGAAAAAGCGGTTCCGGGCGCCGGGAATATGTCCGCCGACCGGATCGATGGTTTCGTTTTCGCCGCGGAAGCGGTCCGGCGCGCGCGCATCCACCAGCGTGCGCGATGCGGTCGCCAGATTGGCCAATACATCGGCGACATTCACTTGCGACACCAGGCCGGTCTTGGCGCTGACGCCGCCGCGTAAAACGACATTGGGCACTTTGTCCGTCAGCGGCAAATTCTCGGCCGTCCAGGCCGCCATGCCGCCGTCCAGCACCGCCACCGCCTTGTGCCCTACCCAGCGCAGCATCCACCACAGGCGCGCAGCATACATGCCGCCATGCGCATCATAGGCAATCACTTGCGAAGAGTCGTCTACGCCCCAGGAGCGCAAGGTATGGATAAATTCCTGCTTGTCCGGCAAAGGATGGCGGCCATGGAAGGCGCCGTTGGCGGCCATCTTGGCGCCCGACAGCTTATTATCCAGGTGGGCAAACCTGGCGTTGGGCAAATGACCGGCGTCATAGGCTTTTTGCCCGGCCGTGGCATCCACCAGGTCGTGCCGGCAATCCAGCGCCACCCATTGCAATTTATCGATATTCTTTGCCAGGTCAGTTGCTGAAATCAATGTGGTGTACATCTGTTCTCCTCATACTCGCTTGAACAAACCGGTCTTGAGCACAGGCAAGCGGCCTCATTCCGAGCTGATGGGGTCAGACGCGATTGCCGGTTTATTATTTCTGGCATTGTAAAACGTTGCTATCAATCCACTCGCCAAAATGACGGCAATTCCCAGCCAGCTGGTCCACTTGGGGACATCATGCCATAACAATAGGTCCCAGGCACTGGAAAATACGATGCCTACGTATTGCAGGTTGGCGACCACCAGCGTATTGCCCAGCCGGTAGGCGCGGGTCATTGCAATCTGTGCGGAGGCAGCGGTCAGGCCTATCACCAGCAACAGCAGGAAACCGCGCATGCCGTGATGATGCCAGTCGGATATGTTTTGTGCGGCGACCACGCCGCCTGTCAGCAGCGCACCCAGCATGCCGGCGACAAAACAGGTAGCGGAAAAATAAAATACCACCCGGTATTCCGGCTCGCCTAGCAAACCCATCTGGCGCACCTGCATATAAGCCAGCGCCGCCAGCATGCCCGAGCCCAGCCCGACAAAGCCGCCCAGCATCTGGTCGGCATGGATGCTGGGGCGCAGCAACAGGACAACCCCGGTAAACCCCAGCGCGATCGCCAGGATCAGGCCCATCTCCAACTGCTTCTTGCCATGCCACCAGGCAGCGGCGAACAGGATCACCGCGATCCAGATCGGCGACATATAGTTCAGCGTCACCGCCATCGCCAGCGGCAATTTGGTGATGGCAAAAAACCACATCCACAATGCGACGACGCCGATAAAGCCGCGCCATACATGATGAAAAGGCATGCGGGTGCGCAGGGTGCCGCCCTGCAGCCGGATCAGCACCAGTATCATCGCCATGCCTATCACGCCGCGGTAGGCAACGATTTCAGCGGTGGAATAGGTGTCGGACGCCAGCTTGACGCAAACGCCCATGATGGAGAACAAAAAACTGGCTACGAGCATCCACAGCGATTGCATCTAGACCCTTATCCCGCAAAAAAATAAGGGGAAGCCTGGCCTCCCCTCTATCATCGTCTGAAAACTAAAATGTGATGTTACTTCGATACCATTCGTGGAAATGCTGCATGCCGTCTTCCATCGGCGACTGGTAAGGACCCACTTCGTTGACGCCGCGATCCAGCAGGATACGGCGGCCGGCATCCATCCTCTGCGCGATTTCGTCGTCCTCGATACAGGTTTCCAGATAGGCGGCGCGTTCCGCTTCTATGAATTCGCGCTCGAACAGTACGATCTCTTCCGGATAGTAAAATTCGACTACGTTGCGGGTCTTGCCGGTTTCTTGCGGCCACAGGGTGGAAACCACCAGCACGTGCGGATACCATTCGACCATGATGTTCGGATACAGGGTCAGCCAGATCGCGCCATAAGGCGGCGCTTCGCCATTGCGGAATTTCAATACCTGTTCCTGCCAGGCCTGGTACTTGGCCGAGCCGGATTTCAACAGGCCGCTGTTGACGCCTACCGTCTGTACGCTGTAATCAACGCCGAACTCCCAACGCAGGTCTTCACAGGTAACGAAGCTGCCCAGGCCCGGATGGAAGGGCTCGACATGGTAGTCTTCCAGGTAGACTTCAATGAAAGTCTTCCAGTTATAGTCACAGTCGTGCACTTCGACATGGTCCAGCATGTAGCCGCTGAAATCCAGGTCCTTGGTGACGCTGAGCTGCGCCATCTTTTCCATCACGTTGTAGCCGTTCTGCTCGAACAGCAAGCCATTCCAGTTTTGCAAGGGCGTGCGCGACAGGTTCAGGCAGGGCGTATCGGCAAAATGCGGCGCGCCTATCAGCTCGCCCTTCAGGTCATAGGTCCAGCGGTGCAGCGGACAGACGATATTATTGGCATTGCCGCGGCCATTGAACATCAGCGCCTGGCGATGACGGCAGACGTTGGACATCAGTTCTATGCCTTCAGCATTCCGGACCAGCATGCGGCCCTCGTTCTCGGCGGCAAGCGTGGCGAAATCGCCGACGTTGGGCACCATCAGCTCATGGCCGACATAACGCGGACCTGACTGGAATAGCTGTTTGATCTCGCGCTGCAATAGTGCTTGATCGAAATAGACGTTTACTGGAAGTTGCGCGTTTGAACGCGCGAGTTTGGAAAAAGAAGCCAGATCGGACATCCCCACCCCCCAAATTAATTTGCACCAACCTAAAGGAGAAAGAATCCGCAAAAACCTGTTTTCAAACGAAAATTCAAACGAAAAACGAAATGAAGAGGAAATTTTGGACAGAACGGGCGATTATACCCGAATTGGGGAAAGTGGGCTAGGCGCCAATTTTAGTCTCCAATTAGGGCAGTAAAGCAGCCTGATAACTCAAGTTCGCTTAAGTTCGGCGCAAATCGGGGAGGGGGATTCAATCGACGGCAGGGTCCGCTGCCAGACGGAAACTGCTGCCCGCGTCAGGCGCCGGCCATTTCGGCGACGGCTTCCTGCTCGGGCTCTTCTTCTTCCAGCGCATCCATCAAGGCACGATCTACCAGCTTGTCCAGTATCAATATCTGGGCGCGTTTTTCACGGAAAGCCTGCTCCAGTTCTTCCGCAGAAATGGAGAAGGATTTTTCCTTCTGGCTGGTAGTGAAGATATACAGGCTGCGCATGGGGCTGACCCAGGCCAGTTTAACCTTGGCGACTTCGCCGGCTTTGGTGGTGAACTCCAGCCAGATACCGCGTTCCAGGTCGGCCACGATATCGGTGAATTCGTCCGGTTCGGGCTCGGCAAACTGTGGTTCCTGCTCGGCCCTGGCGCGTTTTTCCAGCCTGCGTTCTGCGGCCTTCTGTGCAACTTCGACCGCGATTTCCAGTTGCCGCTCAGGCGAAATATCCAGCGGCGCCCGCACGATGGACGCATGGCATTCTGCCAGCTCGGCAAAAAACTGCAGGCGGTCGGCGTCATCCCATTTGATGACATTCAGCCATTTGTTCAGGGTGACCAGGATGGCCGGCAGGCGGTTGATCAATTCCTGGCGCTGCTGCGAGGTAATCTTCGGCTTCACGCTCCAGATCAGGTCGTCCATGGTCTTGATGGCATCTTCCACTGCCTGCGGCTTTTCTTCCTTGACGGTGTAGGCCAGCGTCAATACCTTGACCCAGCGGTCTTCCAGGAAGGTTTCGACAAAAGCGACCACTTCGCCGCTGCCGACGCGCATTGCCACTTCGCTATTGGCGGCGATATTGGCCTGCTTGACCTTCTCCTTGCGCAAGGCGCGGACGATAGGTTCCTGCAGCGTGGCGGCGGTGGCCGCCTCTTCTTTCGCGACGAAGCTCTCAATGTCGGACGCAACTTCGTCAAACAGTTCCAGTTTCTGGTCAAACTCCTGCTGTACGCGGTTAACATTGCGCTGCAGGGTCTGGTACAGCGGATCTTCCTGGCCTTTTTTCTGGTCCCAGGCGACGCTGTGCTTGGCCAGCAGGTCGATCAGGCGGCGTGCAGGATGGGCTTCCTTGAAAAAGAAATCCTTGTCGATCAGCGCGGCCTTCAGGACCGGTATCTGCAAGACGCCGATCAATTCCTTGATTTCATTCGGAATCGTCTGGTTGCGGAATACTGTATCGAAAATCTTGGACAACAAATCCAGCGTGTTTCTCTCCACGCCCGACGTTGCCAGTTCCGGCATTTGCTCTTTCAGCTGCGACAGGCGCATCACGCCCTGCGCACCGGCGACCAACTGGCGTATCGCCATGCCTTTTTGCAGGTCGGCCAGGTAATTGAATAGCTGGGTCTCTACTGCACGGGACTGGGGCTGGCCGGAACCGTCGGCACTGGCCGGGCCAAAGCCGGAACCGCCTTGCTGCCCTCCTTCTTGCAGCGCGCGCGCCAGATCATTTTGCAGGCTGTCGAACAAGTCATTGCCGGTGCTGGCCGCACTTGGCGGCGGCGCAAAAGAGGCGGCAGGATGAGCTGCGGCAGCTGCCTGGTTTTGCGGTGCAGAGAAATAATTCTTCAGCCTTTGTTCCAGCTCGGCTTTTAATGGCTCAGGCTTTTTCGCGGCATGGCCGGCGCTGTCCATTTTTTTGACGCGATAGGACTCATGCAAATCAGGCAAGATGCCGCGCTCGACCAAGGTCTGGTTCAAGGCCTGCAGTATCGGCGCCAGGTCGAACAAGATATCGGTGCGCAGCAAAGGCAGGACCAGGTGGTGCGCCTCCTGGTCGGGGTTGAACTCGCACCAGGCCGCATTGATGACTTTCAGGAAGACTTCCGGCCTGAACGGATTTTGCTGAACGCTGACGCTGTCGAAATCCATCAAGGCTGCCAGGCGCATATTCAGCGCGGCCAACTGTTCGGCACTGGCCAGCTCCAGCGAACGGCTGACACGGCCGATCGCCAGTTTCTTATCCATTTCTTCATACGACACCAACGACAATGCGACATCCTGCTGGATGGCGTCGGCTTTTGTCGCTTGCTGGAATTGCTGGATTTCCTTGCGGAAGGCAGCCTCTATGCCGCCGGACGCAAGGTAATAAAATGCGTAGCCATTATTTTTTAGCAACTGCGCCGCATTAAAACAGAGGTTGGCCTGCTTGGGATCGGCATGCTGCTCAGACGCGGCAAACAGGGCATTCGCCAGCCGCGCGGAAAACGCATCTATCTGTGCCACCGCCAGATGGGATGCCTGCGCGCTCAGGCTGCGCAAAATCTCGCTGCGCGTGGACGACGCGGGCGATTTTTGAGGCATCTGGTTTTCGGGCAGTGATGGCATGGTGCTATCAGTTTAGCGTAGGTTGAACTTGGGTTAAATAAAGCTCACGTAAGTTAGTTTACATGCGGTTCTGGCGATAAGGGATGAATCATATTAAATAAATGCAGCTTCCCGTAGTTCCGTTACGAAACATTACATCTCATTAAGATTCAATCACTTAGCTAAAGGGGCTTTTGAACCAAGTACGATGAATAGTATACGATTAATTTCCACATGGAAATGTTTGAAACGCAATTTCCACTACTTTTTTGCACATTTTTTTTGCAGGATAATCTACTGCATTGCCAAAACTTTCAGCAAATTTACTCAAATGCCAGTGGATTGAGGTGGTTTGCTCTAAAATACAAGGTTAGACTTCATTTTTAGTTCCAATTTAGGATCTATGCCGAAAAAATTACCAAGCACCAGCCAGCCAGAGTCCTTTGAGGCCGCCATGTCGGAACTAGCAGACCTCGTTTCCCAGATGGAAGCCGGGGAATTGCCTCTGGAAGCGTCCGTGACTGCCTATAAACGCGGTTCCGAACTGATCAAATATTGCGCCGCGCAACTGGACAAAGTGGAAACCCAGGTCAAAATCCTGGAAGCCGACATGCTGAAACCGTTTTCCGCCGATATGGACAAGGACGGCAAGCGCACTCCCGACGACGGCGAGGAGGACGCATGAGCGACAGCTTCCGCGATTGGATGAAGGCGACACAGGCAAATTTTGAACTGTCGCTGGCCGGCTTCCTGCCTGCCGGCGATGTGGTCCCGGAGCGCCTGCACCAGGCCATGCGGTATGCGGCACTGGACGGCGGCAAGCGGGTGCGCCCGCTCCTGGTCTATGCCGCGGGCCGGCTGTTCGACGCGCCGGCAGCATTATTGGCCAGGGCGGCCACCGCGCTGGAAATGATACATGCATACTCGCTGGTGCACGACGACATGCCCTGCATGGATGACGACGCGCTCAGGCGCGGCAAACCCACCGTGCATGTACAGTATGACGAGGCCACGGCCTTGCTGGTCGGCGATGCGCTGCAGGCCCAGGCATTCCTGGTACTGTCCCAAGCTGACGGTGAAGGCGATGGTGATGCAGGACAGGCGTCCCGCAAACTGGCCATGGTCAGGCTGCTGGCGCAGGCGGCCGGTTCGGTCGGCATGTGTGGCGGCCAGGCCATCGACCTGGCCAGCGTCGGCCTGGCGCTGACACAGGCGCAACTGGAACAGATGCACAGGCTGAAAACCGGCGCCTTGCTGCGCGCTTCGGTGCTGATGGGGGCGATGGGCGGCAAGACCCTGACTACCGTGGAAACAGAAGCGCTGGACAGCTATGCAGCCGCCATAGGCCTGGCTTTCCAGGTGGTGGACGATGTACTGGATGCAACCGCCGATTCGGCGACGCTGGGCAAAACGGCAGGCAAGGACGCCGCCGACAATAAACCCACCTATGTGTCTATACTGGGCCTGGAAGCATCCAGGCTGCTGGCGGAAAAATTATGCAGCGACGCCCATGCAGCGTTGCTGCCGTTTGGCGAAAAAGCCCAACAACTACACGATCTTGCCGATTTGATCGTGCAGCGGAAAGCGTAATATGAATTTACTGAACACCATCGACTCTCCCTCCGACCTGCGCAAGCTGCCGCGCACCCAGCTTGGCCCGCTGGCCGACGAGTTGCGCCAGTTTGTCATCGACTCCGTCTCCAAGACCGGCGGGCACCTGTCGTCCAACCTGGGCACGGTGGAATTGACGATAGCGCTGCACTATGTGTTCAACACACCGGAAGACCGCATAGTCTGGGACGTTGGCCACCAAACCTATCCGCACAAAATCCTGACCGGCCGCCGCGACCAGATGCACACCTTGCGCCAGTTGAACGGCATCTCGGGTTTCCCGCGCCGTACCGAGAGCGAATACGACACCTTCGGCACCGCACACTCGTCGACATCGATTTCCGCCGCACTGGGCATGGCGATGGCGGCCAAGACCAAGGGCGAAGACCGGCATGCGATCGCGGTGATCGGCGACGGCTCGATGACGGCCGGCATGGCGTTTGAAGCGATGAACAATGCCGGCATCCATGAAGACGCCAAGCTGCTGGTGATCCTGAACGACAACGACATGTCGATCTCGCCACCGGTGGGCGCCTTGAACCGCCATCTGGCCAAGCTGATGTCGGGCAAGTTTTACGCAGCGGCGCGCAATGTCGGCAAGTCGGTCTTGCCGCCGCCTATGCTGGAGCTGGCAAAGCGGCTGGAAGAACATGCGAAGGGCATGGTGGTTCCGGCCACGATGTTTGAAGAATTCGGTTTCAATTACATCGGCCCTATCGACGGCCATGACCTGGATTCCCTGATCCCCACGCTGCAAAACATCAAGAACCTGAAGGGCCCGCAATTCCTGCACGTGGTGACCAAGAAGGGCCAGGGCTACAAGCTGGCGGAAGCCGATCCTGTGTTGTACCACGGCCCCGGCAAGTTCAATCCAGCAGAAGGCATCAAGCCGGCCGCAACGCCGGCCAAACTGAATTACATGCATGTGTTCGGCAACTGGCTGTGCGATATGGCGGCCGCCGACAAGCGCCTGATAGGCATCACGCCGGCGATGCGCGAAGGCTCGGGCATGGTCGAGTTTGACCAGAAATTCCCGGACCGCTATTACGACGTCGGCATCGCTGAACAGCATTCGGTGACTTTCGCCGCCGGACTCGCTTGCGAAGGCCTGAAACCTGTCGTGGCGATCTACTCCACCTTCCTGCAGCGCGCTTACGACCAGCTGATCCATGACGTGGCGCTGCAAAACCTGGACGTCACTTTTGCGCTGGACCGGGCCGGCCTGGTAGGCGCCGACGGCGCCACGCATGCCGGCAACTACGACCTGGCCTACCTGCGCTGCATACCCAACATGGTGGTCATGGCGCCCGCCGATGAAAACGAATGCCGCCAGATGCTGACCACCGGCTACCACTATCCCGGCCCGGCCGCCATACGCTACCCGCGCGGCGCAGGCACAGGTGCAGAAATCCAGCAGGAACTGACTTCGCTGCCTTTGGGCAAGGGCGAGATCAGGCGCAACGGCAAGGGCATCGCCATCCTGGCCTTCGGCTCCATGGTGCATCCGGCGGTACAGGCGGCCGACAAGCTGGACGCCACGGTCGCCAACATGCGCTTCATCAAGCCGCTGGATGTGGAACTGGTCAAGAGCCTGGCCGCATCGCATGACGCCTTGGTGACGATAGAAGAAGGTACGACGATGGGCGGCGCCGGCTCAGCAGTTGCCGAAGCGCTGGCAGCGGCCGGCATCAGCAAGCCGCTGCTGATCCTGGGCCTGCCGGACCAGTTCATCGATCACGGCGACCCGGCACTGCTGCTGTCGCAATGCGGCCTGGATGCGGCTGGCATAGAAGCGTCGATCAAGAAAAGGTTTATGGCCGAAAAGCCCAAGCTCGCAGTGAATAACTAATCTGCGATGAAATAAAGAAGCGAAGCTTACCGGCTTCGCTTTTTTTATTATGTGAACCACATACCCGTGGTGAGATCTAAAACAATCTTGATGATCAATTAGGAAAATAATTTATGAGACAAACGATTTTTCCCGTTTCCACATTGGCGGCGCTTGCCGCTGTGGGCTTGCTGGCTTGCTCAACTGCCGCCTTGGCGGCAGACCGCGGCGCGCCGCCGACCCGTGTCGCAGAAGTGACTGATACCTATGGCGACATCACCGTCAAGGACCCATACCGCTGGCTGGAAAAACAGGGCGACCCGAAAGTCCACCAGTGGAGCGTCGCGCAGGATAATCGCACCCGCAAGTATTTCGGCAGCCTGGCGTTCCGCAAGCCGCTGTTCGACAGCCTGATGGCACAGATCTCGGCGACCTCCAGTTCCTACTACGATTTGCATACCGCAGGCGACAAGCTGTTTGCGATGTACAACCAGCCGCCCAAGCAACAGCCCATGCTGGCCGTGCTGGGCAATGCCGCCGATCCGGCGCAGGCCAGGATAGTGCTGGACCCGAACGCGATCAATAGCAAGGGCACAACCGCGATAGACTGGTTCGTGCCATCGCACGACGGCAGTAAGGTTGCGGTATCGATGTCCGACAACGGCAGCGAAGACGGCTCGGTGCACATCGTCGACGTAGCGACCGGCAAGCAAATCGACAAGACCATCCCGCTGGTGCAGTACCCGACCGGCGGCGGCAGCGTCGCCTGGAAGGCGGACGGCAGCGGTTTCTGGTATACCCGCTACCCGGACGCCAGCCAGCCGGCAGACCGCCAGCACTTCTATGAACAGATCTACTTCCACAAATTGGGCGACGATCCTGCCAAGGACAGCTATGTACTCGGCAAGGATTTCCCGAAAGTGGCGGAGATCGCGCTGGACAGCCACCAGAATCCTGACTACGTGGTGGCGACGGTCGCCAACGGCGACGGCGGCGAATTTGCCCATTATGTGATCAGCCAGGACGGCGGCATCAAACAGGTCAGCCGCTTCGAAGACAAGATCGTCGCAGCGACGATAGGCATGGACCAGGCGATGTACCTGGTATCGCGCAAGGATGCGCCGCGCGGCAAATTGCTGAAGCTGCCATTGAACGACCTGGATCTGGCGCATGCGAAGGTCATCGTGCCTGAATCGGATGCGGTGATACAGCCGGGCGGTGAGTTCGGCGGCTCCCCTGTCATCGTCACCAAGGACGCGCTGTATGTACGCGAAATCGTCGGCGGCCCATCGCGCGTCGCCATCTTTGACCATGAGGGCAAATCGCGCGGCAACCTGCCTTTGCCGGATGTGGCGGCAGTGGATGAAGTGGAAGCCTTAAGCGACGGCACGCTGCTGTATTCGGTAAAGACCTACCTGACCCCGCCCTACTATTCCCGTTATGATGAAAAGTCCGGCAAGTCTGCCGCGACCAAACTGGCCCAGACCAGCCCGACCTCGTATGACGATACTGAAGTAGTCAGGGAGTTTGCAACCTCCAAGGACGGCACCAAAATCCCGCTGAATATCGTGCGCCGCAAAGGCACCAAACTGGATGGCAGCAATCCGGTATTGTTGAACGGTTACGGCGGCTATAGCGTGAACCAGACGCCGCGCTTCCTGAGCCCGGCTACCCGTTTGTGGCTGGATGCCGGCGGCGTGTTCGTGATCGCCAATTTGCGCGGCGGCGGCGAGTTCGGCGAAGAATGGCATAGCCAGGGTGCACTGACCAACAAGCAAAATGTGTTCGACGACTTTACCGCGGCAGCGCAATACCTGATCGCGCAAAAGTACACTACCAGCGAGCATATGGCGGCGATAGGCGGCAGCAACGGCGGCCTGCTGATGGGCGCGGTGTTCACCCAGCATCCCGAGCTGTTCAAAGCCGTGGTATCGCAGGTCGGCATCTACGATATGCTGCGGGTGGAACTGGATCCTAACGGCGCCTTCAATACGACCGAATTCGGCAGCGTCAAAAATCCGGATCAACTGAAGGCCCTGTATGCATACTCGCCCTACCACCATGTGAAGGACGGCACCAAATACCCGGCGATCTTCATGGCGACCGGTGAAACGGATGGCCGGGTCAACCCCATGCACTCGCGCAAGATGATCGCGCGCCTGCAGGCGGCCACGGCCGGCAAGCCGGTCTACCTGAGCATCAATTCACATGCGGGGCACGGCATAGGCAGCTCGCTGTCGATCAAGGCCAACCAGACCGCCGACGTGTATGCGTTCTTGTTTGACCAGCTCGGCATGAAGTTCCCGGCGAAATAATCCGGCGCGGCACAATGAAAAAAGGAAGCTGCGGCTTCCTTTTTTTATAGGGTGGGCACCCCGTGCCCACGCCGCAATAACTTTCGACCAGGCGCGCGGTCAGATTTCGCCCGCGTGAGTCCAGAGTTGCCCACCCTGCCAAATACAGTTTTTCGCACGCGGTATTACGCCCAGGCTAGCGCTGCCTTTCCTTTTCCCACAGCACATCGCTGCCGCCGGCATAGCGGTTCAGCACGCGCGACAATACAAACATCAGATCGGACAGCCGGTTCATATATTGACGCGGATGGTCGTTGATCGTCTCCGCCTTGCCTACGCTGACTATCGCCCGTTCGGCGCGCCGGCATACGGTGCGGCATACATGGGCAATCGCCGCCGCGCGCGAACCGCCCGGCAGGATGAAATCCTTGAGCGGCTCCAGGTCGGCATTGTAGTGCGCCAGCAAGGCATCCAGCCGCGCCACCTGGGCGTCGGTAATCAGCGTATAGCCTGGAATGCACAGTTCGCCGCCCATATCGAACAAGTCGTGCTGGATGGAAACAAGTTCGCGCTGCATCTGCTCCGGCAAGTCTTCGCACAGCAGCACGCCGATATGGGAATTCAATTCATCCACGTCCCCCATCGCATGCACGCGCAACGCATCCTTGTCCACGCGGCTGCCGTCGCCCAGGCCGGTGGTGCCCTTGTCGCCGGTACGCGTGGCAATTTTTGAAAGTCGATTTCCCATGGCGAATAAAAATTAAATTGAAGATGGGCAGAGGATACGGCAAAACCAGCAAAAGTGCAGCATGGCGTGTCCGGGTGCATAATATGCGTATAGAAAAATAATTCCCGGAGAGAGCGATGAACCACCCTGCGACACTGGCTGCCATCAGGAAGCCCCTGCCGGAAGAATTACTGTCGGCCTTGCGAAACCTGCTGGAAGACCGCTGCAGCACCAGCCTGGCGATGCGCGAGCATCATGGCAGCGATGAGTCTTCTTACGACCCCATGCTGCCGGACGCGGTCGTGTTTGCGCAGACCACGGAAGAAGTGTCCAGCATCGTGCAATTGTGCAATCACTATCAGGTGCCGGTGATCGCTTACGGCGCCGGCTCTTCGCTGGAGGGCCACATCCTGGCGCTGTGCGGTGGCGTCACGCTGGACCTGTCGCAAATGAATAATATGGTGGCCGTGCATGCCGAAGACCTGACCGCAACGGTACAGGCCGGCGTCACCCGCAAGCAGTTGAACCTGGAGATCAAGGATACCGGCCTGTTCTTTCCGATAGACCCGGGAGCGGATGCCTCCCTGGGCGGCATGGCAGCCACCCGGGCCTCCGGCACCAACGCGGTACGCTATGGCACGATGCGGGAAAATGTGCTGGCGCTGACGGTCGTCACCGCGGACGGCCGCATCATCAAGACCGGCTCCCGCGCCAAAAAATCCTCGGCCGGCTACGACCTGACCCACGTGTTTGTCGGCAGCGAGGGTACGCTGGGCATCATCACCGAAATCACCGTCAAGCTCTACCCGCTGCCGGAAGCGATCTCCGCCGCGGTCTGCACCTTCCCCACTACGACCGACGCGGTCAATACGGTGATCCAGACCATACAGATGGGAGTGCCGATCGCGCGCGTGGAATTCCTCGATGAAAACGGCGTCCGCGCCATCAATGCGTATGACAAGATGCAGTTGCCGGAAAAATCGCTGCTGCTATTTGAATTCCACGGCAGTGAGCACGGCGTGCAGGAGCAGGCAGAACTGGTGCAAGAGATCGCCGCGGCCAATGGCGCCGGCGATTTTGAATGGGCGACCAGGCCGGAAGATCGCTCGCGCCTGTGGGCGGCCCGCCACAATGCCTATTTCGCCTTGCTGCAAATGCGTCCCGGCGCGCGCTCGATTTCCACCGATTGCTGCGTACCCATCTCCAGGCTGGCGGAATGCATAGGCGAAACCCAGCTCGATTGCGAACGCAACCACATCGTCTACTCCATCATAGGCCACGTAGGCGACGGCAATTTCCATGTATTGATGATGATAGATCCGCATGACGCCGAGGATGTCGCCAGAGCCGAAGGCGTGAATGCACGCATGGTGGCGCGCGCACTCGCGATGGACGGCACCTGCACCGGCGAACACGGCGTGGGCCTGCACAAGATGGATTTCCTGATTGAAGAGCACGGCGAAAATGCAATCGACATGATGCGCACCCTAAAGCATGCTTTTGATCCAAAAAACATTATGAACCCAGGAAAAATAGTGTCCTGGGATAAGTAAAACAAGTAAAACCAAACAGCTGAATTAAATGCTGAACTGAAAACCGAACTGAATAATTGATGGCCACCAGACTCCCACCCGTACATGCCCTCTCCGCTTTTGAAGCAGCCGCCAGACACGGTTCTTTCGCCGCCGCCGCTGAAGAGCTGTGCATCACACCGTCCGCACTGTCACATCGCATCCGCTTGCTGGAAGAGCACTTGTGCGAACGCGTATTCCTGCGCGAAGGGCGCAGCGTGGCGCTGACCGAATTCGGCCGGCGCTACCTGGACGTGGTGCGCGCGGCATTGCGCACGCTGGCGGAATTTCCGCTGCCGAACAAGGCAGCCCCCAACCAGTTGCGGGTCAAGGTCACCTTGCCGCCGACCTTTGCGCGCTATATGTTCTTGCCGCGGCTGGCCGGTTTCACCACGCGGCATCCGGACATAGAGATCGAGGTTTTCCTGTTTGTGCCGCTGTACGACCTGAGCCTGTCGGAAAGCGATGTCGAGGTCAGGTTTGGCGGCGGCGAATATCCCAACCTGGTGACGAAAAAGCTGTTTGTAGAACCTGCTTTCGTGGTCGGCAGCCCGGCCTACCTGAGCACCATACCTCCCATCCAGGCGCCGGCCGACCTGCGGCACGCAAAACTCTTGCGCTCGGCGCTGGAGCCCTGGCAGCCGTGGTTTGAGGTAGCCGGCCTGGACTGGCCGGAACCGGCCAGCGGCCTGCGGCTGGACGACCTGGGCTTGCTGCTGGAAGCTGTGAAGCACGGACACGGGGTGGGCCTGACCCGCCGCCACTTCGCGCAAGAAATGATAGACAAGGGTGAGGTAGTAAGGCTGTTCGACGTGCAGCTCGCCACGCCGCCGCACGCGTATTACCTGGCGCATGAAGCGCAGCCTACGATGCGGCCGGAAGTGGCGACTTTTATCGCGTGGATGCTGGAGACTTTCCAGAACGGCGGCTAAAGCCCGCCCGGTTTTTTACCGCATAAACAAAGAGAAAAGTAGCCTGGATGGAGCGTAGCGTAATCCGGGAGGATACCACCGGCCTGTGGTTCACAGCCCCGGATTGCGCTGCGCTCCATCCAGGCTACAAAGTACGGTATACGATCGTCATTGCCATATCTGCATCAGGCAACGTTACGCCCTGCCGAAGCAACCCATAGCGAGAACCATTGTTCGCGCGTCAGCGTAACGGCCGTTGCAGCCGCCGCTTCGCGCACGGCCTCAATCCGGCCGGAACCGGTCAGCACCAGCGGCCTGGACGGATGCTGCAGGATCCATGCAATCGCGACCGTGCTGATCGCTACGCCCAGTTCTGCGGCGACCGTTTGCAAAGCTTTGCGTACCCGCAAGCCCTGCTCGCTATTGTCATTGAACAGCCGCCCACCGGCCAGCGCAGACCAGATCATCGGCGATATCGCCAGGCGCTGGCATTGGTCCAGCGTGCCATCGTCCAGGGGCGCCATATGCAGCACCGATAGCTCTATCTGGTTGGTCACCAGCGGAAAACGCGAAGCCAGCAGTTCAAACTGTGCGGGCGTGAAATTGGATACGCCGAAATGCTTCACCTTGCCGTCTTGCTGCAGACGGGTGAATGCCTCCGCGATCTCGTCGGCATCCATCAGCGGATCCGGCCGGTGGATCAGCAGCAGGTCGAGATAGTCGGTATGCAGGTTGGCCAGCGATTTTTCTGCCGACGCAATGATATGCGCGCGGCCGGTATCGTAGTGCTGCAGCTGATGCGCAGGGCGGTTCGGCGATACCAGCTTGATGCCGCACTTGCTGACGATTTCTATGCTGTCGCGCAGGGATGGCTGCAGTGCCAGCGCCTCGCCGAACAAGGCCTCGGCCCGGTAGTCGCCATAGATATCGGCATGGTCGGTCGTCGTGATGCCCAGCTCCAGGCTCTGCTGCAAAAATGCCAGCCTGTCCTGTGCCGACATATTCCAGTTGCCCAGACGCCACAATCCCAGCACGATACGGGAAAATTCCGGTCCTTCGGCAGACGGGGTTCGGGAGATTGGCAGGCGGGGAGTTTGCATGGCGGCCCAGTTCAGGTTGGCGTAAAAAGAAGGCACATGATACCTGAGCGGGCCTTAGTGTGTTGACCGCAATACGCCTTTCCATCCACGCGCCGCGGCGACACTACAGGCTCAATTCCCGGCTTTTTTGTAAGCGGAATAGCTGATTTCGTATTCGGTATCTGTTTTAACCAGCAGCTTGCGCGCCAGTATGCGGCGGTTCTCATTGGCGGCAATCCGCACTTCATTGTTCACCATCGTCGTGTCTATCACCAGCGATGAGCCCATTTCAAGTTCGCCGGCGATGCCGCCCAATACCTTCATCGCCGTGGCTACCTTGGCGTCGATATGCATCATGTCACCGCTGGCTTCATCCACGATCATCTTGCCCGACAAATGGGAAAACAATTCTTCCGCCTTGTCCCTGGGCCTGTAGCCTTCGCGCGGCTCGAATTGCAGCGCCAGCGCTTTCACGTTCTGGTAGCTCAGCCGCTTGACGTCGATAATCCTGGTCGCGTTCAGGACGTTCTCCACCGTGCTGGCCGGGGCTGGCGTATGCTCGGCGTCGCTGAGCAGTTTCTGCACCCGCGCATCTTCGCTGACTTGTTCATCGGCACTCAATGCCGCATCGTTCTTTTTCAGGATGCGGTTGACGGTGTGGTCTTTCACAAACTTGATTTCATAGTCGAACTTGTCTTCGCGTGTCACTTTCCCGTCGGCATTACGGTCGCGCTGTATTTCGTGTTCCATGTAGGTGTACTTGTGCCTGAGCGCGCTCAGGTTTTTCTGTTTCTCCAGCAAGCTTTTCGTCACGGTTTCGACAGGCGGCAAGGACAATGCAGCGGGCTCTGCTTCGTCAGCGGCAGCCTGCATGAAGGGGACTGCACTCATCATTGCAAACATGCAGGACAGGAACATTTTTTTCATGGCGGCACCGTAGTTTGGGCTAGTCATCGACAAGAGCTGGATCTTAAGCTTCCAGCAAGAAAAGCAATATTACATGGAATCACGGAATCCTGAATTCATTGCTCATGACATCGGACGATTCCTACATGAAAAAGCGAAAATTTCCGGTTTCAGAAGCGGGATGCCGAAACTATCATGAAGTTCCTATTATGCGAAATGGCCGGACCCTGATCATGAAAAACCTGATACACCATAAACTGGATAGCGAAGAAAACGGATTTACTGAACACTATGTACCGATCAGGAAACAGCATCAGGAAAATCGTGATTTCGAGATGCCTGCGCGCGGCAGCGATGGCAAAACTGCCCGCAAGCCGGGTAAAGCCGGCAAACCCAGGAGCTATGGCTCGGCGGACTCCTACGCAAGATAGTTTCCACGCATCCGGGCCAGCCGCCTTCAGCAGCCAGGCCCGAACTTCCCCGCTATAGCAAATGCCGGACCGGCCTGGCCGCGTGGCGCTACTTGATCAGTTGGTCTTCCTTGAACATGGACTTGATGCCGCGCAAGGCCTGGCGTATTCGTGCCTCGTTTTCTATCAATGCAAAACGCACGTGCTCATCGCCGTATTCGCCGAAGCCTATGCCGGGCGACACGCACAGCTTGGCCTTTTCCAGCACCTGCCTGGCAAATTCCAGCGAACCCAGATGGCGGTAGGCTTCCGGTATGTGCGCCCAGATATACATCGAGGCCTTGGGGTTATCCACCATCCAGCCCAATTCATGCAGGCCCTTCACCAGCACGTCGCGGCGGCGCTGATACTTGTCCCTGATTTCATTGACGCAACTTTGATCGCCTTCCAGCGCGGCGATGGCGGCCACCTGCACCGGCGTGAAACTGCCATAGTCGTGGTAACTCTTGATACGCGCCAGCGCCGCCACCAGTTCCTTGTTGCCGACCATGAAGCCTATGCGCCAGCCTGCCATGTTATAACTCTTGGACAGCGTGAAAAATTCCACCGCGACGTCGCGCGCACCCGGCACCTGCATGATGGACGGCGCTTTCCAGCCGTCATAGACTATGTCGGCATACGCCAGGTCGTGCACGACCAGGATATTGTATTCCTTGGCCAGCTTGACCACGCGCTCAAAAAAATCCAGCTCCACGCACTGCGCAGTCGGGTTCGACGGAAAGCCGAAGATCATCATCTTCGGCTTCGGATAGCTCTCGCGTATTGCGCGCTCCAGCTCGGCAAAAAAATCGACGCCGGGGCTCATGCGTATCGAGCGTATGTCGGCGCCGGCGATCACCGCGCCGTAGATGTGGATAGGGTAGCTGGGATTGGGCACCAGCACCGTGTCGCCCTTGTCCAGCGTCGCCAGCATCAGGTGCGCCAGCCCCTCCTTGGAACCTATCGTGACGATCGCTTCGGAGTCGGGATCGAAGTCAACGTCGTAGCGCGACTTGTACCAGTGCGCAATCGCGCGCCGCAAGCGCGGTATGCCTTTGGAAGCGGAATAACCGTGGGTATCGGGACGCTTCGCAACTTCCACCAGCTTGTCGACGATATGTGCCGGCGTGGCGCCGTCGGGATTGCCCATCGACATGTCGATGATGTCTTCGCCGCGACGGCGTGCCGCCATCTTCAGCTCAGCGGTGATATTGAAAACGTAGGGAGGGAGGCGGTTGATACGCGAGAAGGTATAACCCCGGCCCGGCGGAGTAGATGAGTTTGTCATGATCAATTGTACGTAAGCGCCCGGAACCGTCCGAGCGACGTTGAAGCTGATGCTTCGTTATCGATTCTATACAAGCCACCCGGAAGTGACAAACATTTAATTTAACTTTGTTGCACCTGCCGCAAAGACTCCACCAGATCCGCCGTCTTCGTATAGCCGGATGCAATCATGTGCAGCGCGCCTTCATGCACCAGCAGCAATGCAGGAAAACCGCGTATGCCCCAGCGCTGGGTCTGTTCGAAATCTTCACGGGTTTCTGCCGCCGTCGGATAGGCCGTCAGGGTTTCCTGGAAACTTTCCACGTCATAGCCGCCGCTTGCCTGGTTCAGCGCGCTCACGCAGACTTCGGACAATACCTCGGCCCTGGTCACATCCCGGCCTTCGGCATAGAACGCATGCTGGATCGCGCGGAACACCGCCAGCCTGGCGCGCGGCGCCAGCTCATCGGCCAGGATGCGAGTGGCGACGACTGCGCGGCAGGCGGGTTCGGTGTCATAGATAAAGCCGTCCTGCGACATGCCGGTATCGGAAAACGGCAATCCGCTGGCCTCGGCGACGTGCTGCCAGTGGCCCAGTATCGTCGCCTTTTTTTCTTCATCCATCACTTCGGTATTGTAGGCGCGCAGGCCGCCGACGATGATGTCCATTTTCGCGTCCGGCATTTGCGCCAGCAAGGCGTCCAGTTCAGGGCCAAAGCCGTAGCACCAGGAGCACATAGGGTCGGCGATATAGAGTAATTGGGTCATATAAGTTGAACCATGCAGGGTCTGGCGGGAGATTAAAACATCTTGTATAACTGGCTAAGCGTATGACGTAGTAATCGTTCATTCCCCCCTCCACAGACAAGCATCATTCTAGGTCGAGGTAAGGGTAGAATAAAGCAGAGTCAATTCAAGCTTACAAAGGTTTAATCAGTCTTAGGGACGGATTCTCTCCGGTGTTTGCGGTTCAGGTCAGATGGTATGAATAAGCGCATATTATTTTCTATTCGCAATCAGTCGGACGACAATAAATAACATCAATATCGGCCACCAGAGCCCAGTCCAGAGATACTTTATGAAGGGCGTACCGATCTTATCCATAAAATAGCCAAAGACAGCAGAGAACATGCCGATAGCCAAATAGGTAATGATGAAAATTTCCATAGTTGTAGTGTGTCCATATTAGTTAGATAAAGAACTACCCGATATCACCGCATTGGAGAGCACGCAAGTCTTCGTAAATTAATAGGTTCTCTACCGTAGATGCTATGCAGGATACAAGGCGCCCAGTATCCGCAAGCCTTTCGCGCCGGTCACCTCGGGCAGGTTGCCGGCCAGCCTGTGCATGAACCTTTGCGCCAGCCAGGCAAAAGCCAGCGCCTCTACGTGGTTGGGCGAAACCCCGAGTTCATCGGTGGTCGCCACTCGCGCACGGCGGCCGCGCTGCGCCAGTTGCCGGCCCAGCATATCCAGCAGGCAGGCATTGTAGGCGCCGCCGCCGCACACGTACACGCTATCGGCGTCTGCGGCATGGCGGGCAATCTCGTCCGCTATCGTCACCGCGGTAAACGCGCACAGGGTCGCCTGCACGTCCACCGCGGCGAGACCGGTAAAGGGCTTCAGCTTGCCGTTCATCCAGTCCGGGCGGAACAGGTCGCGGCCGGTGCTCTTGGGCGGCGCCTGGCGCAGATAGGCTTCATCGCACAGCTCGCGCAGCAGCGCGTCATTGACCGTACCCTGGCGTGCCCAATTGCCATTGTCGTCATAGGGCTTGCCCTGCTGCTGCGCGATCCATGCGTCCATTAGCACATTACCCGGGCCGGTATCGAAGCCGGTGGTCGTGCCGTCGGCACGCAAGATGCTGATATTGCCTATGCCGCCTATATTTGCAACGACACGGCAAACATCGGGGGCGCCAAACACTGCGCGGTGAAACGCCGGTACCAGCGGCGCCCCCTGCCCGCCGGCGGCGACATCACGGCTGCGCAGGTCCGCCACGACGTCGATGCCGGTCAATTCCGCCAGCAGCGCCGGATTATTGGTCTGGCGGGTGTAGCCAAGCTCAGGCCGGTGCCGTACGGTCTGGCCGTGCACGCCTATCGCACTGATTCCGGCTGCCGGCATTTTCTCCCGCAGCGTGGCCACGCAGGCGGCGTAGCGCTCCACCAGCGCATTGGCGGCCAGCGCCTCCAAATGGATCTCATTGGCGCCAGGCTGCTGCAAGGCCATCAGTTGCTCGCGCAACTCCGCGGGAAAAGGAACATACGCACTGGCCAGCATCTGCATGCCGCCGTGGGCGTTACCGTCACCGGGCAGCGCCACTAGCACGCCGTCGACGCCGTCCAGGCTGGTGCCTGACATCAGGCCTATATATAAATCAGATAAGTCGGACAAGTCAGGCAGCTTGGAAGATGTGTTCATGGGCAGGAATAGGGACGAAAAAAAAGGCCGAACATTTGTTCGGCCCATTTTAACTTGTTTTACCTGGATGCCAGCCGCATGCTGGAATTCTGCATGGGGTCGGGCCGCAACAGCATGAAGCGGTGCGACATATCCGCGGCAACACCTTTGAAACGCGCCATCTCATTGGCGGCCAGCGGGGCAGCGTTAGGGATATTGATGGACAGCGGATCGCGCGGCTCGTTATTGATACGGAATTCATAGTGCAAGTGCGGTCCGGTGGCCCAGCCTGTGGAGCCGACGTAGCCGATCACGTCGCCCTGGCTGACCTTGCTGCCCTTATGGATGCCGGCAGCAAAACGGCTCATGTGCGCATAGGCGGTGCTGTAGTTATTCCAGTGCTTGAGGACGACGACATTGCCGTAACCGTTCTGCGTACCCGAAAAATCCACGACGCCATCGCCGGCGGCGCGGATAGGCGTACCGGTGACGGCCGCAAAGTCCACGCCCTTATGCGCCTTCCACTGGCCCGAGATAGGGTGGACGCGCATGGAGAAGCCGGAAGAAATACGGGTGAATTCTATCGGCGACTTCAGGAAGGCTTTTTTCAGCGATTTACCGTCGAAAGTGTAGTAGCCGCCATGATCGGTGCCCGACTCGTCGAACCATACCGATTGATACAGCTTGCCGGCGTTACTGAATTCGCCTGCCAGGACACGGCCGGTCTTTACCAGTTCACCATCCTGGTAAAAAGTTTCATAAACGACATTGAAATGATCGCCCTTGCGCAGATCGGATGCAAAATCGATATTGGTCGAAAACATATCGACGATCTGGGTGGAGATATTGTCGGGAATATTAGCGTCGTCGGTCGCTGCAAACAGCGATGAGGAAATGGTTCCGGCGGCCATCTCGACACGCCTTTCCAATTTTGCAACAGAATCCGTCGCAACCAGCTTACCGTCTTTATCGCGGCTGATCAGGATATTCCGGGCGGGCTTATCGTTGCTCGCCATCAAAGTCGCCTGCAGCCACTCCAGCTCGCCTTCGTCGTTGGTCTGGGCGCGCACCGATTTACCAGCCTTGACCTGCATCACGTTACGCGCGATCGGATCTGACTTGATGAAATTGGTGGCGTCGTTGTCGTCAACGCCCAGGCGTATCAACAAGGCACCGAGGCTATCGCCTCGCAATACTTTTTCCTGGCTGACAAAATGCTGTTCGGTTTCTTCCAATGCTTCCACTTGCTGATCCAGCTTTGGCAGATCCAATTGCTGGGTAATTCTTTTGACGGGCAGATCGGATGCATCGGGCGCCATGGGGGCGACAGCGACTGCTCCAAATGCACAAATTGCAAGAAATAGGGCGGAAAGCGATACAAGACGCGAGGTACGCGTGGTTCCGAACAACAGTCTGCTGCCAGAAGCTAAATGAATGAATTTATCTGATGGACGCATGCAATAAGTTAAAATTGACTGTTTTTATCGATTTATTTCGTCAGCCCGGACCAGTCCGGCTGCCAAAATAAGCGGCAAGTTTATTACAAACTCGGGCTAACGCAAAGCGCTGATTATGGATTCCCAAAAAGGATTCAGCCAGCGGTGTTACAAAATAAGTTTTAGATCATTATGACCACTGAACAGACCACGTCACAGACCATTCCAAAAACGCTAGACAACAAGCCATTACTCCCCTTGTCCGACGCAGTGCAGCACGCGCTGGCAGTCGCAAAACGCGGCGTGGACGAGTTATTGATAGAGTCCGAATTCGCCCAGAAACTGGCGCGCAGTGAGCAAAGCGGCAAGCCGCTGCGCATCAAGCTGGGCCTGGATCCGACTGCACCGGATTTGCATCTCGGGCACACTGTCGTGTTGAACAAGATGCGTCAATTGCAAGACCTGGGCCATACCGTGATTTTCCTGATCGGCGATTTCACGTCGATGATAGGCGATCCGTCCGGCCGCAATGCCACCCGTCCGCCGCTGACCCGCGAGCAGATAGAAGCGAATGCGATGACCTACTTCAAGCAGGCCAGCCTGGTGCTGGATGCGGCGAAGACCGAGATACGCTACAACTCCGAATGGTCGGACCCGCTGGGGGCGCGCGGCATGATACAACTGGCCTCCAAATACACGGTCGCCAGGATGATGGAGCGTGACGATTTTACAAAACGCTACAAGGCCGGCACCCCCATTTCGGTGCACGAATTCCTGTACCCCCTGATGCAGGGTTATGACTCGGTCGCCCTGCAGTCCGACCTGGAGTTGGGTGGCACTGATCAAAAATTCAACCTGCTGGTAGGCCGCGAATTGCAAAAGGACTACGGCCAGGAGCCGCAATGCATCCTGACCATGCCTCTGCTGGAAGGCCTGGACGGCGTGGAGAAGATGTCCAAGTCCAAGAACAACTACATCGGCATCACTGAGCCCGGCAATATCATGTTTGCCAAGATCATGAGCATCTCCGATACGATGATGTGGCGCTATTATGAATTGCTGTCCTTCTGCTCGCTGGAACAAATAGCGCAATTCAAGAAGGCAGTGGCGGAAGGCCGGAACCCGCGCGACATCAAGGTCGCACTGGCGCAGGAAATCGTCACCCGCTTCCATAGCAAACAGGCAGCAGACGATGCGCTGAATGATTTTGTGAACCGCTCCAAGGGCGGCATCCCGGACGACGTGCCCGAACTCAGCCTGTCCGGCGCGCCTGTCGGCATCGCCCAGTTGCTGAAGCAGGCCAGCTTGTGCGCTTCGACGTCGGAAGCGATGCGCATGGTGGACCAGGGCGGCGTCCGGATAGACAGCGCGGTGGTCAGCGACAAGAACCTGCAAGTGCAAGCCGGCAGCTTTGTCGTGCAGGTCGGCAAACGCAAATTTGCCAAGATCACGCTGAGCGCATGATTGCTCTGATCCAGAGGGTCAGCCAGGCCAGCGTGGTGGTGGATGGCGCGACTATCGGCGCCATAGGCCAGGGCCTGATGGCGCTGGTCTGCGCCGAGCGCGGCGACACCGAAAAACAGGCGGATGCGCTGCTCAGCAAGTTGCTGGCTTACCGGGTGTTTAGCGATGATGCCGGCAAGATGAACCGCAGCGTCGCCGATGTCGCCGGCGGCCTGCTGTTGGTGCCGCAATTCACGCTGGCGGCCGATACCAATTCCGGCACCCGCCCGTCGTTCACCCCGGCCGCTGCGCCCGATATCGGCAAGAATTTGTTCGACTACTTTGTCGCGCAAGCACGGATCAGGCATGCTGAGGTGCAGACCGGCCAGTTTGGCGCGGACATGAAAGTGTCGCTGACCAATGACGGCCCGGTCACCTTCTGGCTGCAGATAAAACCCGAAATCAAGCAAGAAAATAGGATGCAATGACAGAAATTCTGTTGATACGGCACGGTGAAACCGCGTGGAACGCGGTGCGGCGCCTGCAAGGCCACCTGGACATTCCGTTGAACGCGGAAGGCACGCGCCAGGCCAAGGCGCTGGCCTGGGCACTGCAAAATGAAAAGCTGGACGCGATCGTCTCCAGCGACCTGCAGCGCGCCATGCAGACAGCCGGTGAAATCGCCCGCCTGCAAGGCTTGAGCACGCAACTGGATCCTGCGCTACGCGAACGCTGCTTCGGTGGCTTTGAAGGCGTGCTGTACAGCGAGATACCGCACCAGTTCCCACAGGCCTATGCGACCTGGCAATCACGCGATCCCGACGCCTTGTTCCCTCCCGGCGAACGGGTCGGCGAGAGCATACGCCAGTTCCATACCCGCACCATGGAGGCGATCCTGCACCACGCCAGGCGGCATAGGGGCAAGAAGATCGCACTGGTGGCGCACGGCGGCGTGCTGGAATGCGCGTACCGTGCCGCCAGGGCGCTGCCGCTGAATGCGCCGCGCGACGTCACCATCTACAACGCCAGCATCAACCGTTTTTCCTTTGATGGCGAAGCTTTGCAACTGGTGCAATGGGGCGACATCGCGCACCTGGATGCAGATGCGATGGATGAGATCAACCAGAGCCAGGTCAAGCCGTAAACACCAGCGCCGGCTCATTGGTATTGCTAGTGCAATTTGATGCGGGGGTTCCTGGCCCGCGCTATCAGCTCGGCCCAGGTCGTCAGCCAGGTGTGGAACATGCCGTTGACTGCGATCTGGTGGTGCTTGTGCAGCCACCAGTACATCCATTTCGCGATCATGCCCTCAATGAATAGAGAACCACTGGTCAGCGAGCCCATCAGGCTGCCCACCGTGCTGTAATCGCCCAGCGATACCAGCGACCCATAGTCGCGATAACTGAATTCCAGCAAAGCCCTGCCCTGCAGCAGGCCTATCAATGATTGCGCCAGCGTGCTGGCCTGCTGGTGCGCCGACTGCGCGCGCGGCGGTACATTCGCCTGACCCTCTCCTTGCGGGCAGGCGGCGCAATCGCCAATCGCAAAAATCGCCGGGTCGCGCGTGGTTTGCATAGTCCGGTGCACTACCAGCTGGTTGATGCGATTGCTTTCCAGCCCGCCGATGTCCTTGATAAAATCCGGCGCCTTGATGCCGGCAGCCCACACCACAATGCCGCTGGGAATGAACTTGCCGCTGGCCATCTGCACGCCTTCCCTGGATACTTCCACCACTTTTTCATTGGTGTGGATTTCCACTGCAATCTGGCGCAACTCCTTCGCCACCGTGTCGGACAGGCGCTCCGGCAAGGCCTGCAACAGCCGCGCGGCAGCGTCGACGATGACGATCTTCAAATCCTTTTCCGGATGGAAGTTGACCAGGCCGTAGCTGGACAGGATTTTGGTGGTCATATGCAACTCTGCGGCCAGCTCAACGCCGGTGGCGCCGCCGCCTATGATGGTCACGGTGAAGCGCCCTTCGCCATGGGCCCGGGATTCCGCCTGCGCCTTCAGGCAAAAATTGATCAGGCGCTGGTGGAAGCGCTCCGCCGCCGCCGGCGTATCCAGCATGATGCTGTTTTCACGCGCGCCGGGCGTGCCGAAATCATTGGTCTGGCTGCCCAACGCCATCACCAGCGTATCGTATTCCACCGTTTGCCGGGGCAATAGTTCGCTACCGTCGCCGTCATACGCGGGGGCCAGGTAGATCTCCTTCTTTTCCCTGTCCAGGCCATCCATGCGGCCGAAGCGGAAATTGAAGTGGTTGGCGCGTGCGAGGGCAAAATATTCGCGCTCGTCCGCATGGCTATCCAGCGTGCCTGCGGCAACCTGGTGCAATAGCGGCTTCCACAGGTGGGTGCGGCTGGCATCTACCAGCGTGATCAGTGCCTGGTGTTTCTTACCCAGTTTCTTGCCCAGCCTGACCGCCAGTTCCAGGCCGCCGGCGCCGCCGCCGACTATCGTAATCCTATGCAGTTTTTCTCCATTGTTCGTGCCCGTTTTTGAGTCCACTTATTGCTCCCGATAATAAAAATCCTTTTCTTGCCGATGCGCATAATGGTTTTGTTCTTGGCGCGCATCCGGGTTCTGTCATCTTGCCAACAGATTACCATTGAATCTCGTAAAACTATCAGGCTATTACCATACTCTGTATCATAGCCACTCAATTTTTGTATTGAAAAGCGCCCCGATTTTGCTTATTAATTAGGCAGGTTTTCAGGTAGAATAGCGCTTCTCCGAAATTTCTCTCCCACTCATCGTGCAAATCGGCCCTCACGTGCTGCGTAATAATATTTTTGTCGCCCCTATGGCAGGGGTGACGGACCGGCCATTCCGCCAGCTTTGCAAGGAGTTGGGCGCGGGCTACGCAGTGTCCGAGATGGCGGCGTCCAATCCCAGGCTGTGGGATACCGAAAAATCATCGCGCCGCACCAATCACGAAGGCGAGATGGAGCCCAAGGCAGTGCAGATCGCCGGCGCCGATGCCGGCATGCTGGCCGAATGCGCGAAGCATAATGTAGACCGGGGTGCGCAGATCATCGACATCAATATGGGTTGCCCGGTGAAAAAGGTGTGCAATGCTTGGTGCGGTTCCGCCCTGCTGCAGCATGAAGCACTGGTAGGACTGATTCTGGATGCGGTGGTGTCTGCAGTCGATGTGCCGGTCACGCTGAAATTCCGTACCGGCTGGGACCGGGCCAACAAAAATGCGCTGAACATCGCCAGGATGGCCGAATCGGCCGGCATCGCGATGCTGACCCTGCATGGCCGCACGCGGGCCGACGGCTACAAGGGCGACGCAGAGTATGAAACCATTGCCGCCGTCAAGGCTGCGGTATCCATACCCGTGGTCGCCAACGGCGATATCACCACACCGGAAAAAGCGCGCCATGTGCTGCAGGTCACCGGGGCCGACGCCATCATGATAGGCCGCGCGGCCCAGGGGCGCCCGTGGATATTCCGCGAAATCGATCACTTCCTGCGGACCGGCAATTATTTGCCGGCGCCGCTGATCTCTGAAGTCAGCCGCCTGATGGACGAGCATTTGCGAGCGCATTACGCGTTCTACGGCGAGTTCCTCGGCGTACGAACGGCGCGCAAGCACATAGGCTGGTATGTACAGGATCTGGTGGGAGGCGAAGCATTCAGGCAACAAATGAATTTGCTGACTTCATGTGAAGAGCAACTGGATGCGGTAAAAATGTTTTTTGATTCGCAAGTCGGTGAGCGGTTACAATACCGCCCCGCTGAAGAAAAAATGGCAGCCTAGCGCTGTACATTGAATTTTCGCCAGAAACCAACAATAAATGACAGAAGGATGCGGCACCCCGGTGCAGATTTGGCATCCGCAAGCACGAATCAAACAATAGAAAAAAAGCATGAGCAAAGATAGTATCCAAGAAGCGGTCCATAAGAATCTGGAAAAATATTTCAGGGACCTGGGCGAACAACCCGCCTCCAATATTTACGACATGGTTGTGCTGGCAGTAGAAAAGCCGATGCTGGAAATGGTGATGGCTCGCGCCGAAAGCAATCAGTCGCAGGCGGCGGACATGCTGGGCATCAACCGCAATACCTTGCGCAAGAAATTGCAGCAGCACGGCTTGTTGTAGGCCGGGCCGTCGTCGCAGTGTCCCGATAACGGGAGCTTAAGATTACCCAAACAGGCCGCACCGTACAGAATCCCTCACTCTCGTTATCCACCACCATGATCAAACAAGCTCTCATCTCAGTATCCGACAAGACCGGCGTCCTGGAATTCGCGCGCGCGCTTTCCTCCATGGGCGTCAACTTGCTGTCCACCGGCGGCACGGCCAAACTGTTGGCCGACAACGGCTTGCCGGTGACTGAGGTCGCCGACTACACCGGCTTTCCAGAAATGCTGGACGGCCGCGTCAAGACCCTACATCCGAAAGTGCACGGCGGCATCCTGGCGCGCCGTGATTTTCCCGAGCATATGGCCGCGCTGGACCAACACGGCATCCCGACGATAGACATGGTGGTGGTGAACCTCTACCCTTTCCAGCAAACCGTGGCTAAGGCAGAATGCTCGCTGGAAGATGCGATAGAAAACATCGATATCGGCGGCCCGACGATGCTGCGCTCTTCAGCGAAGAACCATAAGGACGTGGTCGTGATCTGCGATCCTGCCGATTACCAGCTGGTGCTGGACGAGATGAAGGCCGGCCAGAACGCGGTCAGCTACGATACCAGGTTCACTCTGGCCAAGAAAGTCTTTGCGCACACTGCGCAATACGACGGCGCGATCACCAATTACCTGACCAGCCTGGGCGAAGACAAGGCGCATGCGACACGTAGCAGCTATCCGCAAACCCTGAACCTGCATTTCGAAAAAGTGCAGGAAATGCGCTACGGCGAAAACCCGCACCAGTCCGCCTCGTTCTACCGCGAACTGAATCCGGCCAAGGGCGCGCTGGCAAACTACACCCAATTGCAGGGCAAGGAACTGTCCTACAACAATATTGCCGACGCCGATGCGGCATGGGAATGCGTGAAATCTTTCGACGTGTCCGCCTGCGTGATCGTCAAGCACGCCAATCCTTGCGGCGTAGCGCTGGGCGATACGCCGTTTGAAGCCTACACCAAAGCACTGCAGACCGATCCGACTTCCGCCTTTGGCGGCATCATCGCGTTCAACCGCGAACTGGACGGCAAGGCGGCGGAAATCGTCGCCAAGCAATTCGTCGAAGTCTTGATTGCCCCATCCTTCACGGCAGAAGCCAGGCAGATTTTTGCAGCGAAACAAAATGTGCGCCTACTGGAAATCAGCCTGGGCGATAGCGTGAACGCCTACGATTTCAAACGTGTCGGTGGCGGCTTGCTGGTGCAGGCGCCGGATGCAAAAAATGTAATGCTGGAAGAATTCAAGGTCGTGTCCACACTGCAGCCTAGCCCGCAGCAACTGCAAGACCTGATGTTTGCATGGCGCGTGGCCAAGTTCGTCAAATCGAATGCGATCGTGTTCTGCGGCAATGGCATGACGCTCGGCGTCGGCGCCGGCCAGATGAGCCGCATCGATTCCGCCCGTATCGCTTCGATCAAGGCGCAGAATGCGGGCCTCAGCCTGGCCGGTTCCGCAGTCGCATCCGACGCCTTCTTCCCGTTCCGCGACGGCCTGGACGTGGTGGTGGATGCCGGCGCTACTTGCGTCATCCATCCGGGCGGCTCGATGCGCGACCAGGAAGTGATCGACGCGGCCAATGAGCGCGGCGTGGTGATGGTGTACACTGGCACCCGCCACTTCAGGCACTAAATCCATACATTTCCCTCCCGTGCAAGCGGGAGGGAATGGGACTCCTTACCAATGATCATCCTCGGCATCGACCCCGGTCTGCGCACTACCGGTTTTGGCCTCATCAATAAGCAGGGCAGCAAGCTGGCCTACATTGCCTCAGGCACCATCAAGACCCAGGATGCATCGTTGCCGGAGCGCCTGAAAACCATCCTGGCCGGCGTTTCCGAGATTATCCGCACCTATACGCCTGACTGCGCGGCGATAGAAAAAGTCTTCGTCAACGTCAATCCACAATCTACATTATTGCTGGGCCAGGCCCGTGGCGCCGCCATCTGCGCGCTAGTGAGCGCTGACCTCGCCGTCGCCGAATATACCGCGCTGCAAGTCAAGCAAGGCGTGGTGGGCCACGGCAAGGCGAAGAAAGAACAGGTGCAGGACATGGTGCAGCGGCTATTGGCCCTGCCCGGCCTGCCTGGTACCGATGCCGCCGACGCGCTGGGCGTGGCGATTTGCCACGCGCATAGCGGCGATACGCTGGCGACCCTGGGCGCGATTGCACCAGGGCTGGCCAAACGCGGCTTGCGCGTGCGGGCCGGACGCTTGATAGGCTGACAATAGCTTGCCATGCGGCGTTCGCTATTGCCGCACTGCCTATCGACCCTCTTTTGTGCGGCGCCCGCCGTACAAAGCCTGATTAAATTTACAGTAATTTTCCCAATTTGCGGCGCTATCCTGCTATCATAACTTTGATAATTATTAGGATAGAAATACGATGATAGGTCGCATCTCAGGTCTGTTACTGGAAAAAAATCCCCCCCAGCTGGTCGTCGATTGCCAGGGCGTCGGTTATGAAATCGACGTGCCCATGAGCACTTTTTACAATCTGCCTGGCCTGGGCGAAAAAGTCGCGCTGCTAACGCATCTGACGATACGCGAAGATGCGCACATCCTGTTCGGCTTCGGCACGGCTGAAGAACGCAGCGTTTTCCGCCAGTTGATCAAGATCAGCGGCGTCGGCGCCCGCACCGCGCTGTCCATCCTGTCCGGCCTGTCGGTCGCCGACCTGGCGCAGGCAATCACCCTGCAAGAAGCGGGACGCCTCACCCGGATACCCGGCATAGGCAAGAAAACCGCAGAGCGCCTGTTGCTGGAGCTGAAGGGCAAGCTGGGCGCCGACCTGGGCGCAGCCGGCGGCGGCGCCGCTGCCAGCGATCACAGCTCCGACGTATTGAACGCGCTGCTGTCGCTGGGCTATTCAGACAAGGAAGCGCTGACGGCGGTGAAGCAAATCCCGGCCGGCACCGGCGTGTCCGAAGGGATCAAGCTGGCGCTGAAATCCCTTTCCAAAGGCTAAGCCATGAGTATCCAGACAGATAATTTTTCCGAGCAGCGCATCATTGCCGC
>Ga0207076_1019_pt1 | contig 48614 bp, 43 predicted proteins | sample Alteio_BWMinHeat_62_FD_153568 | JGI IMG/M metagenome (GOLD analysis project Ga0207076, IMG submission 153568) | Enriched cells from forest soil in Barre Woods Harvard Forest LTER site, Petersham, Massachusetts, United States -... | ecosystem: Environmental > Terrestrial > Soil > Temperate forest >... | reverse complement strand
AACAATTGCACGAGAAAAAAGTGGAAGCGACTTTCACCGACAACTTGCGCAAGTTCCTCGGCAAAAAAGGTTTTGATCCGCAGATGGGCGCCCGTCCTATGGCACGCCTGATCCAGGACATGATCAGGAAAGCGCTGGCGGATGAACTGCTGTTTGGCAAGCTGGTCACCGGCGGTAAGGTAATTGTCGATCTGGATGACAAGGACCTGATTAAGCTGGAATTCCTTGAGGGCGACAATACGTCGCCGCCGGAAGCTTCGCAAGAGGTTGCCGAGGCAGAGTAAAGTGTCTTGATGAAAAAAAGCCCGGACGATATAGTCCGGGCTTTTTGTTTTTGCGGCGCTTAAAAACCGATGGAAGTAGCCTGGATGGAGCGCAGCGTAATCCGGGGCTGTGTGGATTGCGAACCTCAATGCCCCCCGGATTACGCTACGCTCCATCCAGGCTACAGTTCTCCTGATTTTGAGATCTGTTAGTGCTTGCCTGTGCTGCCAAAACCGCCGGCGCCGCGTTCGCTGCTGTCGAAATCATCGACTACATTAAACCCGACCTGCAGCACAGGCACGATGATCATCTGCGCCAGCCTCTCCATCGGTTGCAGCACGAAATCCGCCTGGCCGCGGTTCCAGGTAGAGATCTTCAATTCACCCTGGTAGTCTGAATCGATCAGGCCGACCAGGTTGCCCAGTACGATGCCGTTCTTGTGGCCCATGCCGCTGCGCGGCAACAGCATTGCCGCATAGCCGGGATCGCCGATATGGATGGCCAGGCCGGTAGGGATCAGCACGGTTTCACCCGGCTTGATCGTGATGGCTTCGGTGATGCAGGCGCGCAGGTCCAGGCCGGCGCTGCCTGGCGTTCCATAGGCGGGCAGCAATTCCTTCATACGCGGGTCGAGGATTTTGAGGTCGATATTTTTCATCTATATTTCTTGGTAGTGATGGTCAGTAGTGCATTAAAAATTTATAGAGCGAAGGCTTGCGCCAGCAGTTCATACGAGCGTAGCCGCGCGGCATAGCTGCCGGCAACGGTCAGCACGATGATTTCGTCGGCGCCGAATTGCTGTTGCAGGCCCAGCATTTTTTCCGATACCTGCTCCGGCGTGCCTATGACGCTGCGCGGACGCTCGCGTTCTATGATCATGCGGTCGCGTTCGCTGAAATTGGCCGCATTGGTCTGGCCGATGCGAGGAATGGGCGCGTTCACGCCATAGGCCATCTGCAGGCGGCGCATATCGACCGCCAGCGCCAATTCCTGCGCTTCTTTCTCGGTGTCGGCGCAAATCGCGAAGACGGCGACGGCGGAGTACGGCCTTGCTTCCAGCCGGGTGTTGAAGCGGTCACGGTATTCCTGTGCGACGAAATGGCCATTGTGCGCGTTGATGAAATGCGCAAACGCAAAACGTATTCCCAGTTGCGCCGCCAGGCTGCCGCCGAAGTCGCTTGACCCCAGCATCCATATTTCCGGCACCGTATCCACTTGCGGCTGCAGCGCGACGCCATAGGCCGGATGATTTGCGGGCAGGCTGCCGTGCAGGTGCCAGATCAGTTCCTGTACCTGCTGGGGGAAGAGTTCGCCGCGATTGTAATCGCCGGCGGCCACGGCTTGCGCGGTTTTCTGGTCGCCGCCGGGCGCCCGTCCTACGCCGAGGTCGATACGGTTGGGAAATAGCGCCTCCAGCATGCGGAATTGGCCGGCGACCTTGAACGGGCTGTAATACGGCAGCATGACGCCGCCGGAACCTATGCGTATGCGCTGCGTTGCCGCGCCTATGCGCGCCAGCAATACCTCGGGCGCGCTGTCGCAGACGCCCAGCAGGCCATGGTGCTCCGCGCACCAGTAGCGGGTGTAGCCGAGCTGGTCGGCCAGTTGCGCCAGTTCTACGCTGGCGGCCAGCGCATCACGCGCGGTATGGCCTTCTATGACTGGGGATTGGTCCAGCACCGATAGTTTGACGGCTGACTTCATGAATGCCTTCAGTGGTTCTTTGCTTGTTTTTTGCGTATCTCTTGCCTACCTGATGCGTGCAGCGATCTCTGCAACCAGCTGGCCGGCCAGGGTTTGCTTGTCCGCGCGCGGCAAGTTCTTGTGGCCCTGCTCGTCAAACAGCACCAGTTCGTTGTCATCCTGGCCAAAGGTGCTATGGCCTATGTTGCCGACCAGCAGCGGTACGTTTTTCTTCACGCGCTTGGCAGCGCCGTATTGCAGCAGGTTTTCCGACTCCGCGGCAAAGCCGACGCAATAAGGGCGGCCGGGTAGCGCAGCGACTGCGGCGAGGATGTCGGGATTTTGGGCAAACTGCAGCTGCGGCATATCCCGGTCGCCGCTTTTTTTCAGTTTTTGCGTGCTGGCATTGGCAACGCGCCAGTCGGCCACTGCGGCGACTGCAATAAATACATCCTGCCTGTGCTGTGCCAGCGCGGTCATCACTGCGTCGTGCATCTGCTGGGCTGTCTGTACCGATACGCGGTTCGTGCCATACGGTGCATCCAGCGCGGTAGGGCCGGATACCAATGTGACGATGGCGCCGGCTTCGCGCGCCGCCTGTGCAATTGCATAGCCCATCTTGCCGGAAGACAGGTTGGTGATGCCGCGCACCGGATCGATAGGTTCAAAAGTAGGGCCGGCGGTGACCAGCACATGTTTGCCGGCCAGCAGCTTGGGCTGGAAATTTGCCACAATCTCAGCCAGCAGCTCGTCCGGCTCCAGCATGCGTCCCATGCCCACCTCGCCGCAAGCCTGGTCGCCGGCGGCCGGCCCCAGCAACTGTATGCCGTCCGCCCGCAGTTGCGCGATATTCCTTTGCGTGGCCGGGTTTTGCCACATTTCCACGTTCATCGCCGGCGCCACCATCAGCGGCATGCCGAAGGGCCGCGCTATGCACAAAGTGGACAGCAGGTCGTCGCAGGCGCCGTGCGCCAGCTTGAAAATGAAATCCGTACTGCAGGGGACGATGACGATGGCATCTGCGTCGCGCGTCAGGTCTATATGCGGCATATTATTGTGTATGCGCGCATCCCACTGATCGGTGTAGACGGTATTGCCGGACAGGGCCTGCATCGTGACAGTCGTGATGAACTGTGTCGCCGCCTGCGTCATCACCACCTGCACCGTGGCGCCGGCCTTGCCCAGCGCGCGCGTCAGTTCCGCCGCCTTGTAGCAGGCGATACCGCCCGTCAAACCGAGAACTATTTTTTTACCGGCAAGCTTCATGTTCAGCTCCTAAGCCTAATTTTTGCTTCGCTTCCTGGAATCTTACCCGCTTACTTCCTGACGCGCCTCAGTTCATCCAGGATGAATAGTGCTGCGCCTATGCTGATGGCGGCGTCGGCGACGTTAAAGGCGGCAAAGTGATATTGCTCTCTATAGTGAAAATCCAGGAAATCGATCACGTGGCCGTACAGCAGCCGGTCGATCACATTGCCCAGCGCGCCGCCCATGATCAGCGCCAGTGCCCAGCAAAACAGGCGTTGCCCCGCATGTTTCTTCAGCAGGTAGACGATGAACAAGGCCGCGCCCAGGCCTATCGCTGTAAACAGGTAGCGCTGCCAGCCGGAAGCCTGGCCCAGGAAGCTGAATGCAGCGCCGGGGTTATGCCACAGGGTCAGGTTGAAGAAGGAGGTGACGGGGAGGGTCTCGCCCAATACAAACAGCTTGGCGATGGTGATCTTGGTCAGTTGATCGAGCAGGATCACGATCGCCGCCACGCCCAGCCATGGGCCTAGCGACGTACTGGAGGATCCCGACGATTGAAAGGACGGTTTGGATGGAGTAGCAGAACGTTTTTTGGTTGCCATATTCAGCGTTATTCGTTGGAAGCATCCCCTCTCCAGACAAGGATAGGGGGATTAAATACTGCTGGGCGTAGTATTACGCAAATTGGCGCTCTTCACCTGCGCCAAACAAATTGCTGACGCAACGGCCGCACAGGCCGGCATGGTCTGCGTGGGCGCCGACGTCGGCGCGATAATGCCAGCAGCGCTCGCATTTCTGGTAGGCTGACGGCGTTACCACTACTGCCTCGTCGGCTTCGCCGGCCACCTGTTCTGCTGTTGCACTGGAGGTGATGAAGATGAAGCGCAAATCGTCGCCGAAGCTTTTCAGCAATTCATACTTGGCGCCGGCCGCCTTGACCAGCACTTCGGCCTGCAGCGAAGCGCCGATGCCGCCGGCTACACGCACTTCTTCCAGTTGCTTGGTGACTTCCGCGCGGATGTCGCGCAGCGCGGCAAACTTGGACAGCAGCGCCTCTGCGCCGGCGATTTCCGGCAGCGCGTAGTAGATTTGCGTGAAGATGGTTTCATCGCTGGCGGCAAACTCTTCCTTGCCGGCAAATGCTGCCCAGGCTTCTTCTGCGGTAAAAGACAGGATAGGCGCCATCACGCGCAGCAGCGACTGCGTGATATGCCAGATCGCGGTCTGTGCCGAACGGCGCGCGGCGGATGTGGTGCCGCTGGTGTACAGGCGGTCTTTCAGGATATCCAGGTAGAAGCCGCCCAGGTCTTCCGAGCAGAAGGACTGCAGCTTGGACACCACCGGGTGATATTCAAACACGGTGTAGTGTTCAAGAATTTCTTTTTGCAATGCCGCCATGTTGGCAATCGCATAGCGGTCGATTTCCAGCAAGTCGGCCAGAGGCACTGCATCCTTGACCGGGTCAAAGTCGGAAGTATTGGCCAGCAGGAAGCGCAAGGTATTGCGGATACGGCGATAAGACTCGGTCACGCGTTTCAGTATTTCGTCGGAGATCGACAGTTCGCCGGAGTAGTCGGTGGAAGCCACCCACAGGCGCAGGATGTCGGCGCCCAAGGTATCGGATATTTTTTGCGGTGCGACCACATTGCCCTTGGACTTGGACATCTTCTTGCCTTCGCCGTCGACGACGAAGCCGTGCGTCAGCAAGGCCTTGTACGGCGCGCAGCCGTTCAACATGGCCGAAGTCAGCAGGGAGGAGTGGAACCAGCCGCGATGCTGGTCCGAGCCTTCCAGGTACAGGTCGGCGGGGAAGTGCGATTGTTCCTTGTGCGAGCCGCGCAATACGGTCTGGTGCGTGGTGCCGGAGTCGAACCAGACGTCCAGCGTATCGCGGTTCTTCACATACATCACCGCTTCGTCGCCGAGCAATTCGGCGATGTCCAGTTTTTGCCAGGCTTCGATACCTTGCTGTTCTATCCGCTTGGCGATCTGTTCCAGCAATTCTGGCGTACGCGGATGCAACTGGCCGGTTTCCTTGTGCAGGAAAAAGGCCATAGGCACGCCCCACTGGCGCTGGCGGGACAGGGTCCAGTCAGGACGGTTGGCGATCATGCCGTGCAGGCGGGCCTGGCCCCATGCAGGGAAGAAAGCGGTTTCGTCTATGCTCTTCAATGCGGTCTCGCGCAGGCTGGCGCCGCCGGCCTTGGGCGTGTTGTCCATGCTGGCGAACCACTGCGAAGTGGCGCGATAGATGATGGGCGTCTTATGGCGCCAGCAGTGCATGTAGCTATGGTCGAACATCACCAGGTGGAACAGCGCGCCGGCTTCTTCCAGCTTGGAGCAGATAGGTTTGGAGGCTTCCCAGATATTCATGCCGGCAAAGAAGGGCAGCCAGGAAGCGTATTTGCCATCGCCCATGACCGGGTTCAGGATGTCGTCATCCTTCATGCCGTGTGCCTTGCAGGACTGGAAATCCTCTATGCCGTAGGCAGGCGCAGAGTGGACGATACCGGTACCGCTGTCCAGCGTCACATATTCGCCCAGGTATACCGGCGAGTAGCGGTCGTAGCCGGCATCCAGATGGGCAAACGGATGCTTGAATTTGATTTCAGACAAGGCGGCGCCCAGCGTGGTCGCGATGACCTTGCCTTCCAGCTTGTATTTTTGCAGGCTGGATTCCACCAGGTCCTGCGCCAGGATCAGCAGGATGGTTTCACCGTTGCGCACGGTTTGCACCAGCGCATAGGTGATCTCCGGATGCATGTTCAGCGCCTGGTTGGATGGGATGGTCCACGGTGTGGTGGTCCAGATCACGCAATAGCCTTTGTCTGTCGGCAGCTTGTCCAGCTTGAAGGCCTTGGCGATCTTGTCCTGCTCGGCAAACGGGAAGCCGACGTCGATAGACGGGTCGCGTTTGTTTTCATATTCGACTTCGGCTTCGGCCAATGCGGAACCGCAGTCAAAACACCAGTTGACCGGTTTCAGGCCGCGGTACACATAGCCTTTTTCCAGCAGCTTGCCGAGTGCGCGCAACTCATCCGCTTCATTGCTGAAGTTCATGGTCTTGTATGGATTGTCCCATTCGCCCAATACGCCCAGGCGGATGAAGTCGGCCTTCTGGCGTTCGATCTGCTCGTCGGCATAGGCGCGTGCCTTGGCCTGCACGTCGGCTACCGGCAGGTTCTTGCCATACAGTTTTTCGATCTGGATTTCGATAGGCATGCCGTGGCAGTCCCAACCCGGAACATATTGCGCATCAAAGCCCGCCATATTGCGCGACTTGACGACGATATCCTTCAGTATCTTGTTGACCGCATGGCCGATGTGGATGTCGCCATTCGCATACGGAGGTCCGTCATGCAGGATGAACTTGGGGCGATTCCCGGACGCTTTGCGGATACGCTGATAGACCTTCTTGTCTTGCCATTCCTTGACCCATTTAGGCTCGCGCTTGGCCAGGTCGCCGCGCATAGGGAAAGGGGTTTCGGTCATGTTGACCGGATATTTGCTGACGGTTTTGTTCGGCTTGCCGGATTGATTTTCAGACATGGTTTTTCTTCAGTAAGATATTTCGTAATTCGGTTTATTGAGGCTTGGGGCGCATGTCACTGTGGGCGGCGCCTTGGGAAGACCCGGGTCTTCAAACAGGAGCTTCAAATTCGGTCGGTTGCCGAACTGACCTGCTTGCGGCCCTGTTCATAGGCGGCCTGGTCCGTCACCTTGCTGAAATAGGCCCTGGCCTGTTCCGCATCGCGGTCGATGGCCGTGATTAGCGTGGGCAGGTCGATGAATTTCTCTTCATCGCGCAGTTTCTTCAGGAATTCGACCTCGATCAGCTTGCCGTAGCAATTGCCGCTGTAATCAAACACATGGGTTTCCAGCAATACGCGGCCGCTGTCGTCCACCGTCGGGCGCACGCCCAGGCTGGCAACCGCCGGCAAAGGTTGCTCCGCGAGACCATGCACCTGCACGATAAAAATTCCCGTCAGCGCAGGGCGATGATGCGCAATCCGCAGGTTCAGCGTCGGATAGCCGATACTGCGCCCCAGTTTCTGGCCGTGCACCACATGGCCGGAAATCCGGTAAGGATGGCCCAGCAGCGCCTCGGCTTCGGCAAAATCACCGCAGGCCAGCGCACTGCGCACCGCCGACGAAGAGATGCGGACGCCCTTATTCTGCACCGGGGGCAGGGTTTCGACTTCAAAGCCGTAGCGCCGGCCCGCCTCAATCAGCATCGCGATATCGCCGGCGCGTTTGGCGCCATAGCGGAAGTCTTCACCCACCATCAGCCATTTTACGTGCAAGCCTTCCACCAGCACTTTCTCTATGAAATCCTGCGGCGTCAGCGATGCAAAATGGGCATTGAAATGCTCGACGATCACACGGTCGACCCCAGCTTCAGTCAAGGAGGCCAGGTTGTCGCGCAAGTTGGCGATGCGGGTGGGCGCTCGCGACAGGTCGCCCGACATTTGCGCAAAGAAAGCGCGGGGATGGGGCTCGAAGGTCATCACGGCGGCATCCAGCGACAGGCGTGTGGCCGCTGCGCGCAATCTGGACAATAAAACCTGATGTCCCAGATGCACGCCGTCAAAGTTGCCTATCGTCAGCGCACACGGCGCGCGCGAGGCAGCATTTGGAAGTCCGCGAAATACCTTCATATTGTGAGAGGAACTACTGCAAAAACCTTAGATTATAAATGCTTTCGCCTGGGTTTCTGCGCTTGGTATGGTGCAGATGCGGGTTCGGTATGAATATTCAAGCAATTTCCGCTATTTTGTAGCGATTGGTGCCTAAATATTCCTTATTTTAATGGTGATGGTGCGACCATAGGGTGTCCGACGACGCCATATAGGATTCCACTGCTTCCTTTTGCCCGGTTGCATGGCGCATCACTTCACCGCACTTGCAAATGCCCTGATAAGGCTGGATGTGGGAACAGGCAGATACTTTTTGCAAGAATACCTGTACCGGCTTGCTGCAGGCCTTGCATTTAAAAGTCAGGATGCGGGCGGGTTTACTGCTCATTTGTTTCCTCTTGATGAATAGGTGTTGTGCTGCTGTCTGCTTACTTTGCCTTATTTGGCGCCCAGGCGCCATAAGGACGTTATCTCCGCTGAGCGCGCCGCATGCAAAGGGTCTTGCGTATCGGCGGCTTTCGGATGGTGCGGCCGTATGTCCGATTTGCCCAGTACCTTCAGGCCGGCGCCTTCAATCAGCGCCAGCAATTCTGCCCTGGAGCGCAAGCCCAGATGCTCGGCCAGGTCGGACAGGATCAGCCAGCCTTCGCCCCTGGGCTCTAGATGGGCAGCCAATCCGTCCAGGAAGCCGCGCAGCATGCGGCTGTCCGGATCATATACCGCATGTTCTATCGGCGAGTTCGGCCTGGCCGGCACCCAGGGCGGGTTGCAGACCACCAGCGGCGCGCGGCCCTCGGGGAACAGGTCGGCCTGGATAACTTCGACCTGCTTTTGCACGCCCAGCCGGTCCAGGTTTTCACGTGCGCAGGCCAGCGCGCGCTGGTCCTGGTCGGTGGCGACGATATGCCTGACGCCGCGCTTGGCCAGCACCGCCGCCAGCACGCCGGTACCGGTACCTATGTCGAATGCCAGTGCTGTGGACGGCAGCGGAGTATCGGCCACCAGGCCTATGTATTCGCCCCTGACCGGAGAAAACACGCCATAGTAGGGATGGATGCGCCCTTCCAGTGCCGGGATTTCCACGCCTTTTTTGCGCCATTCATGCGCGCCTATCAGCCCCTGTAGTTCCCTCAAGGACGCAACAAAGGGTTCGGATACCTTGCCATAGGCTTCGCTGCAGGCTTGCTGCACATCCGGTGCGCGGCGCAGTGGGATGCGGAAATCGGTTTCAAAAGGCAGCAGCACCATCGCCAGCGTGCGCGCCCTTTGCGATTGCGCCTGCCGGTGCAGGTGGAAAGCCTCGGTCGGCGAAGATGGTGCTTTGGCCTCTTTGCGCGATTTTCCAGGCTTGTGTTCGGTGCGGCGCGCCAGCGCCTGCAGCAACTGGCGGGCATTCTGGAAATCGCCGCGCCATAGCAGGGCCGTACCCTCGCACGCCAGCCGGTAGGCACTGTCGGCGGTAATGCGGTCGTCGGCGATGATGACTTTTTTAGGCGCAGGCGATCCGCTTTCGGAATGCCAGCGGGCAGAACGGGTCTCGCCGTCTTCGGTCCAGCTAATGACGGGATAATCGCTCACGGGGTCCTCTTGGGGTGGATTGCAGATGAATAGAATTGCTTGAATGGCATGTCGGCAGCCTGGGCGCGGGCGAGCCGGCGCAAGCTTATCCATTAAAACCCAGCAGTTTAACAAAAAACGGCGCCGGTTCCGGCATATGGGAAAAATAGCTATGTGATCGCTGCAAAAGCCCGTCATTGGTAAAACGGACAGGCGCTATTCCTTGATGCCCTCGACGCTGAAGGACAGGGTCACCTCATCGCTGACAAAGGGTACATAGCGGCCGACGCCAAAGTCGCTGCGCAATATCCTGGTATAGCCGTTGGCCCCGCAAGCCTGCTTGAAATAGATGAACATGAAGCGGCAATTGAAGTGGGTGATCTCGAAACTGGCCGGCTTGGTGACCCCGCGGATGGTCAGGTCGCCATCCACCTGCACCAGCTTGTCGCCGTCAAAGCGCATATTGCTGGATTTGAACGATATTTGCGGATAGGTGTCGGCATCAAAGAAATTATCCGAGCGCAGTACCTTATTGAAGGTTTCTGACCCTGTGCTGACTGACGCAGTGTCGATCAGGATGTTGATCGCGCCGGTCCGAGCGGCCAAGTCCAGGTCTATCGAGCCCGAATTATTGTCGAAACGCCCACGCTGATCGGACAGGCCCCAATGACGGTATTCAAAACTGGAGTAAGTGTGTTCCGGGTCGATGATGTAGCGGTCAGCCGCAAATCCATTGCTTGTCGTTGTGGCAACGGCCAGGACGATGGGCAGGCTTTTCGTTAGGACTTTCGATAATTGCACGTTTTCCCCGCATTTGCTCGGCTGTATGGTAGTGTCAGCACTCACATGCTTCCGAGCTTACCATATGGAACGCATTTCACAAGCGAAACGCGCTCCATGCAGGTTAATTCCTCTAACTATCTGTTTTGGTTCAAGGTTTTACAAATTTCAGCGTCATCCGGTCGCTTTCGCCTATGGCCTGGTAGGCAGCTTTATCCTTGTCCTTGTTGGTATAGGTCGGCGGCAAGGCCCACACGCCATTTTCATGTTCGGCATTGTCCTTGGGGTTGGCATTGATTTCCGATTTGGCCGCCAGCTTGAAGCCCACGCTCTCCGCCAGTTTGATCACATAGGCTTCATGCACGTAGCCTGTGCTGGCCTTGGCATCCTGGGTTTTGCCGGCTGGCAGGCGATGCTCCACTACGCCGAATACGCCGCCCTTTTTCAGGCTGTCGTAGGCTACCTGGAATACGTTTTTGACGTTAGCATCGCCACCCGCATCCACCCAGTTGTGGATGTTGCGGAAGGTGAGCACCAGGTCTACCGTTCCCTTGGCCGCATAGTCCTGCTTGCCGGGCGGCTCGAAGATGCCGAGTTGCACCTTGTCATACACGGCCGGACTCGCGTTCAGCTTTTGCTTGAACCTGTCTATGCCCCGGCGCGAGTATTCGCTGGCGGCATTCGGATCATTGGCGCCCTCTATCAGCATGCCCTGGTCGCGCAGGTAGGGAGCCAGGATTTCCGTGTACCAGCCACCACCCGGGGATAATTCCACCACCGTCGAATTCGGTTTGATGCCGAAAAAAGCCAGGGTTTCATAAGGGTGGCGCGCGCCGTCTCGCGCGGCATAGTCGGGGGTGCGCTGGCTGCCGGCGATGGCCGCCTTTAATGCCGGATCCGGCGCTTCGGCCGCTTGTGCTGCAGCCGACCATGCGCCTGTCAGGGTGCAAGCGAGTGTGATTACCTGGAAAAACTGTCTCATGGTTCTGCTCCAAAGAGATGGATGTCTGGTTTGGGGTCACGGTGCTCGCACCGCAGGGGAGGTAAGGCGCAATTTTGACCGCCCTGGCCCGGATTAGTTCGGAAACAATAGGGGATGATTGCGGAGTGCCCACTGTATGTCAACCAAGAAAGCGGAATATGAAAATTTGGACAGGGAAGCAGTTTCCCATTTCGGCCATAAGGCTTTATTATCTGTTCGCTTAATATATTTATATAAATGACCGAGCCTGCAAAGCCGGAAGCCGGCCTGCTATGGCGCTACCCACTTGGTTACCCACCTAATCACGATGATGACAAAGAAAATTATCCATAGCCTGGTTACAGGAATATTCGGAGCCGCGTTTTCCCTGGCTGCCGTCCAGTCCACGGCTTACGCCGCCGTGCCGGCATCCGTGCAGGCGCAGCAGCAGGACAGGGATTTTATCAGGCTGAAAGAAAGATTTCTAAGCGCTTTGTGGCGCGAAGATGCGGACACCGCGCTATGGGCTGGAAAATTCGACAGCGCAGCGAACCTGGCCGTTCCCGACCAGAAGTCGCGCACACAAAGACTGGCATTTGACGAGCTGTGGCTGGGCAGGTTTGCCAAACTGGATGGGGCAAGCCTGTCGGCCAGCCAGAGTACCGACCTGGCGCTGATCAATAATTATCTCGCCTCATCGCGCTGGTACCTGACGGACTTCCGCGAATTTGAATGGAACCCTAGTTTGTACAACGTCGCCGGTGGCCTGGACGTAATCCTGAATACCGACTATGCGCCCAAGGCACAGCGCGTCCGCAGCCTGATCAAGCGCCTGGCTCAGGTTCCTGCCTATTACCAGGCTGCGCGCGCCAGCATAGCCCGCCCGACTGCAGAACATACGCGGCTGGCCATCAGCCAGAGTGCAGGCGCACTGGATGTGCTGGCGGAGCTTGAAAAGGCGGGGAAAACGGTCAAGCTGACAGCGGCGGAGCGCAGTTTGCTGAGCCAGCGCATAGCTGCTGCCAGTACGGCGGTACAAGGCTACATCAATTGGTTGGGCGATCTGGAAAAAACGCTGAATCCAGAGACTGCCCGTTCTTTCCGCATAGGAAAGCAACTGTATGAGGGGAAGTTTACCGCCGACATACAGTCCGGTTACAGCGCTGAGCAGACGTTTGAGCGTGCGGTGAAAGCCAAGGAAGAGGCGCACAGGAACATGGCCAGGCTGGCCGACGAACTATGGCCCAAATACATGGCGGGGCAGGCGAAGCCGGAAGATGCCGTGCAAAAAGTAGCGATGGTGATAGACAAGCTGTCGGAAAACCATGTCAGGCGCGAGGATGTCTTCAAGGAAATTCGCCAGCAGATACCCATCCTGCAAGACTGGATACGCGATCACGACCTGGTGGAGCTCGATCGCAATAAGCCCTTGATCGTGCGTGAGACGCCGGTGTATGAGCGCGGCGTCAGCGTGGCGTCGATAGAGGCGCCGGGGCCGTTCCGCCCGCATGATAAAACCTATTACAACGTGACCCCGCTGGACAGCCAGACCCCGGAGCAGGCGGAAAGCACGCTGCGCGAATACAACCACTGGGTGATGCAAATCCTCAGTATCCATGAGGGCATTCCCGGGCATTACGTGCAGCTGCAGCATGCCAACAAATCGCCGTCGCTGATCAAGAGCCTGTTCGGCAACGGCTCGATGGTGGAGGGCTGGGCAGTGTATAGCGAAAGAATGATGCTGGAATCTGGCTACGGCGGCAACACGCCGGAAATGTGGCTGATGTACTACAAATGGAATCTGCGCACGGTATGCAACACGATACTGGACTACAGCGTGCACGTACTCGGTATGAGCGAAGCGGACGCTATGCAGTTCCTGACCAGGCAAGCCTTCCAGACCGATTCGGAAGCCAGCGGCAAGTGGCTGCGCGTGCAATATACGTCGGTGCAACTGGCAAGCTATTTCAGCGGCTACAGCGAGTTATATGAATTCCGCGAACAGCGCAAGAAAGCGCTGGGGAATAAATTCAACCTGAAACAATTCCATGAAGAATTTCTGAGCTATGGCAGTGCGCCCGTGCACATCATCAAGAGCCTGATGACGAAGGGCTAAGGCGTTCAGGCTGGTTCAGGAGTTGCGGGGCAGGCTTGCATTCGTTCGCTGCCGGCGTCATGCCGGCAGCGAACCACATAGCCGGGCTATGCGTGTGCCTCGTGATCGCCTCAGCTTGGAGTACGGTTGCCGAGGAAGGAGGTCGCCAGCGATTGCAGTAAATTCCCCATGTTGCCGGACCCTTCTTCAGGTACCGTACCGTCCGGGGTCAAGTGGTTGATCACGCCCGGCAGCATTTCGGCCAGGTGGCCGGCCGCGCTGTCATGCGACATACCGGCTGCGTCGGCCAGTTGCTGCAACTGGCCATTGCCCAGCGCCTGCTTGATCTGGTCTGCAGAGATAGGCAGGTTTTGTCCGGTGCCCACCCAGGAGCCGACGACGTCGCCCAGGCCGGATTGCTGGAAAGTCCCGATCAATCCCTGCAAGCCGCCGCCCTGGTTATTCGACAGCATGCCTATCGCGGCCTGCATCAACATCAATTTTGGATCGCTGCCTTGATTCGGATTTTGGTTGCCGCCTAACATGCCAAGTGCTGTGTCTAAGAGTCCCATGATGTTCCTTTCAGGTGTTGATGGAAGTGCGGATAGGTTGGGGCCTAAATATTTCCAGGGTATTACATCCTCATTACATCACATGCCGCCCCATGTTGCATTCAATATTGTGATGGCCGCCAGGCCGGCGGTTTCGGTGCGCAGTATCCTCGGCCCCATCGACAGTGCCAGCACACCTTGTTTCACCGCCAGGTCTTCTTCCGTCTCGGAAAATCCACCCTCAGGTCCCACCATCAGCGTAACCGCTTGCGCCGGGTGATGGCGCGACCAGTTCGCCAGCGACAGTTCGGAGCGTGGGGTCAGGATAATACGTTTGTGCATATCCTGCTGGCCCAGCCATTTGTTGACATCCATCAATGGTGCCAGGTGCGCCAGGCGGTTGCGGCCGCACTGCTCCGCAGCCGAGACGATGATGCCTTGCCAGTGCGCCTGTTTCTTTTCGGCGCGTTCGGCAGACAGCCTGACCACGCAGCGTTGCGCGGATAAAGGCTGTATCGTCGAAGCGCCAAGCTCTATCGATTTCTCTATGATCCAGTCCATCTTGGATGCTTCGGGCAGGGCCTGGGCCAGCGTCAATGCGTAGGGCAATTCTGTTTCGCCGGGCAGAAACAGTTTGATTTCGGCGTCGACCTGTTTTTTGCCGACACTGGTCAGTGTCGCGACAAAGGAGCCGCCATCGCCGTTGAACAGGGTAATGCTGTCGCCGATGTTTTGGCGTAATACGAATACATGGTGGGCTACTTCGTCCGGCAGGCTGATGACAGCACCGATCGCAAGCGGCATGGGGCAATAAAAACGGGGCATAAATAAATTCTATAATTCTCGAAATGTCTGGGAGGCTGTTCCAAAATCAGTTTGGCCAGGCGGCGCAACAACGCCACGGTAATTTCCCAACAGCCTTTTAGTAAATCATGCAGGCAGCGTTCAATAGGCCCAATCCTAAGCTCATTGCGCCCAGAAAGATACCCGATGCGGCCTTATTGCCCGCAATGTCTGAAGCTTTGCCGGGCTGCTTGCGCAGCCGAAACAGCCTGCGGTTAAGGTGTAAACCTTCGATATGAGCCTAATGATATAAAAGCGGCAATTGTAATATGCAGGCGATGCTCTGGTAAAATACTGGGCTTTGCAGGACCTTGCTCTCTGTGGACTTAAGAATCCTGGAGATTCCCGGTTTTGCCTTGCATCATTGTCAAGTTTCTCAAAACTACCCAGATTACCACTGACCGCCATGACTTCTTCTCTCCAGCCAGCAACAATCACCAAAATGGCCAATGCAATTCGCGCATTGGCAATGGATGCAGTACAAAAGGCCAATTCCGGTCACCCCGGCATGCCTATGGGGATGGCGGATATCGCTGTTGCTCTGTGGACAGAACATTATCGCCATAACCCGGCCAATCCAAAATGGATCAACCGCGACCGCTTCGTCTTGTCCAACGGCCACGGCTCCATGCTGCACTATGCGTTGCTGCACCTGACCGGCTATGACCTGAGCATGGATGAATTGCGCAACTTCCGCCAGTTGCACTCCAAGACGCCGGGCCATCCTGAAGTGCATATCACTCCGGGCATAGAAACCACCACCGGCCCGTTGGGACAGGGCATCACCAATGCGGTAGGCATGGCGTTGGCAGAGAAACTGCTGGCGGCGGAATTCAACAAGCCGGGCCTGGAAGTGGTTGACCATCATACTTATGTTTTCCTCGGCGACGGCTGCCTGATGGAAGGCATCTCGCATGAAGCCTGTTCGCTGGCCGGCACCTTGCGCCTGAACAAGCTGATCGCGCTGTGGGACGACAACGGCATCTCCATCGACGGCCATGTAGAAGGCTGGTTCACCGACGATACGCCCAAGCGTTTCGCATCCTATGGCTGGAATGTGATTCCTGCGGTGGATGGCCACAACGCCGCGGCAGTATCGCAAGCGATCGCCGCCGCCAAACTGTCCGACAAGCCTACGCTGATCTGCTGCAAGACCGTGATCGGCAAGGGTTCGCCGAATATGGAAGGCACCCACAATGTGCATGGTGCTGCATTGGGCGACAAGGAAATCGCTGCGGTGCGCGACCACCTGCAGTGGGACTATGCGCCGTTTGAAATTCCGGCAGACGTGTATGCCGCCTGGGATGCCAAGGCCAATGGCCAGGCATTGGAAATGAAATGGGATGGCGATTTCAAGGCCTATTCCGAAAAATTCCCGAAAGAAGCGGCGGAACTGAGCCGCCGCATGCAAGGCGCGCTACCGGCCAATTTTGACGAAGTCGTCAAAGCGGCCATCGCTTCCTGCGTGGAGAAAAAAGAAAACATCGCCACCCGCAAGGCCAGCCAGAACGCGATCCAGGCTTTTGCTCCGTCCCTGCCTGAATTCCTCGGCGGTTCCGCCGACCTGACCGGTTCCAACCTGACCAACTGGAAAGAATCCGTGGCAGTGCGCGGCAACCAGGCCGGCAACCACATCAACTACGGTGTGCGCGAATTTGGCATGAGCGCGATCATGAACGGCATCGCGCTGCACGGCGGCTACATTCCTTTTGGCGCCACTTTCCTGACCTTCTCCGATTACAGCCGTAATGCAATCCGCATGGCTTCATTGATGCAGATCCGCACGCTGTTTGTGTTCACGCACGACTCGATCGGCCTGGGTGAAGACGGCCCTACCCACCAATCGGTAGAACACGTTTCCAGCCTGCGCCTGATTCCTAATCTGGATAACTGGCGTCCTTGCGACACGGTAGAATCCGTCGGCGCATGGGCGCACGCGGTGAAGCGCCACGATGGCCCGAGCACGCTGATTTTCTCGCGCCAGAACTTGCCTTATCAGGAGCGCTCTGCAGCACAGATCGCCGATATCCAGCGCGGCGGCTATGTATTGCAAGACGCAGCGAATGCCAAGGCAGTGCTGATCGCAACCGGTTCTGAAGTCGAACTGGCAGTGAAGGCTGCGGCAGAACTGGCGCAGCAAGGCACGCCGGTACGTGTGGTCTCGATGCCGTGTACCGACGTCTTCGATCGTCAGGATGCAGCATACAAGGCAGCGGTACTGGGCAAAGGCCTGCCGCGTATCGCGATCGAAGCCGGCGTGACCTCCTTCTGGTACAAGTATGTGGGCCTGGAAGGCGCCGTGGTCGGCATCGATACCTTCGGCGAATCCGCTCCGGCCGGCGTATTGTTCAAGCATTTCGGCTTCACGGTTGAGCATGTCGTCAAGGTGGTCAACGAGACCGTAAAGAACAGCCAGGCATGATGAATGTGATTTTGCGCCGGGCCACGGTGGCGGACGCGGCGGCGATCGCGGAAGTGCGTATCAACAGCTGGCGCGCCACCTATCGCGGCATGATTCCGGATGCCTACCTGGACGGGATGAAACTGGACGACAGCACCGCGCACTGGACCAAGATACTGGAAGTGGCCAGCGACAAAGTATGCGTATTCGTGGCGGAAAGCGAAGCAGGCATCGTCGGCTTTGCTTCCGGCATGATGCTGCAGGAAGAAAAATTCGGCCTGAACGCCGAATTGACCGCTGTCTACCTGAACCAGGATATGCAGCGCTCAGGCATAGGCCGGCGCATGGTGCAGGAAGTGGCGCAAGCTTGCCAGGCCAGGGGCGCAACAGGTTTGCTGGTATGGGTCATTTCCGGCAACAAGGCTGCCCGCAGGTTTTATGAACACCTGGGTGCGGAACTGCTGATAGAGCAGGGCTTCAACTGGGATGGCATGGATTTGCAGGAAGTGGGTTACGGCTGGAAGGATTTGGACCTGCTGTCCCCGGCGCTTCCAGTGGCCCGCAAAAATTTGCATTGATAGATGTAGATATCTTCGCCGCGCATTAGGCATCAAGCGAGGCGGCAGATAGCTGAGTAATTTAGTGGCTTGTTTAGTTCGATTTTATTACCTTTCTCCAGGAGAAACTCCATGACGATTCGCGTCGCAATCAACGGCTATGGCCGTATCGGCCGTAACATCCTTCGCGCTCACTACGAAGGCGGCAAGAAGCATGACATCCAGATCGTTGCGATCAACGACCTTGGCGATGCCAAATCGAATGCCCACCTGACCCGTTACGACACTGCGCATGGCAAGTTTCCAGGCACCGTGACTGTGGATGGCGACTACATGATCGTCAACGGCGACAAGATCCGCGTATTTGCGGAACGCAATCCGGCCAACATCCCCTGGGGCGCCGAAGGCGTGGACGTCGTGCTGGAATGCACAGGCTTCTTCACCACCAAGGAAAAAGCATCCGCCCACATCGCCGGCGGCGCCAAGAAAGTCATCATCTCCGCTCCCGGCGGCAAGGACGTAGACGCAACCGTTGTTTATGGCGTGAACCATGGCGTACTGAAATCCACGGATACCGTGATTTCCAATGCATCCTGCACCACCAACTGCCTGGCTCCTCTGGCCAAGTCCTTGAATGATGCAGTCGGCATCGTCAACGGCCTGATGACCACCGTGCATGCCTACACCAACGACCAGGTGTTGACCGACGTGATGCACGAAGACCTGCGCCGCGCCCGTTCCGCCACCCAAAGCATGATCCCGGCCAAGACCGGCGCCGCTGCCGCAGTAGGCCTGGTATTGCCTGAGTTGAACGGCAAGCTGGACGGCTACGCTATCCGCGTGCCGACCATCAATGTCTCCATCGTTGACCTGTCTTTCGTTGCCGCACGCGACACGACTGTTGAAGAAATCAACAAGATCATGAAAGACGCATCTGAAACGCCGGCACTGAAAGGCATCCTGAACTACAACGACGATTTGCTGGTGTCGGTAGATTTCAACCACAACCCGGCTTCCAGCACTTTTGACTCCACACTGACAAAAGTATCCGGCCGCCTGGTCAAGGTATCGTCCTGGTATGACAATGAATGGGGTTTCTCCAACCGCATGCTGGACACTACCATTGCGCTGATGAGCGCAAAATAATCAAAATTATTTGATTTTTGATCAATACCCCGAACTTTTCGGGGTATTTTTTTGTCCAAAGCTCGGTAGTCAATTGTTGACAACCCAATTTCGGAGACGTGAGCCATGTTAAATGCCAGGAAACTCGTTGCAGACAATAAGGGATTCCTTTTGTTCCTGTTTTGCATGCTGATGGTGCGCAGCGCACTGGCCGACTGGTACCAGGTGCCATCCAGTTCCATGTATCCCACCCTGGTGGAAGGCGACAGGGTGATCGCCGACCGCCTGGCCTATGACGTCAAGCTTCCATTTACCGATGTGATCCTCAAGCATATCGCCGACCCGCAAAGGGGCGACATCGTGACCTTCAGTTCGCCGGAAGACGGCGTGCGTCTGGTCAAGCGCCTGGTCGCGGTTCCCGGCGACGTGGTCGAAATGAAGGATGAGCATCTGATCATCAACGGCGTCAAGGGAGATTACCAATTGCTCGCCGCCGACAAAAAACATCTGACACCGGAGCGTGAATATGCGGGTGAGCAACTGGTCTTGCATGAGAGCCTGGGCCAGTTGCAGCATGGCATCATCGTGATGCCGGGCAAGCTGGCGATGCGTAATTTTGGACCGATCAAAGTGCCGGAAGGCCAGTACCTGATGCTGGGCGACAATCGCGATAACAGCAAGGATTCGCGCTTTATCGGGTTTGTGAAAAGGGAATTGATTACCGGCCAGGTCAAGCGGCTGCTGTTTTCGCTGGATGGCGATAATTACTATTTGCCTAGGTGGGAGAGGATAGGGGCAGCGGTTTAAGCTCGAATGTTTGCAGACTGAGAGAGGTAGCCTGGATGGAGCGTAGCGTAATCCGGGGCATGCATAGTCTGCACGACACGCCGTCAAATCACGCGGCCTGCGGCTCCACATACCCCAAGGTCGCCGAAATCTGCGCCGCGGTGCGTATCAAATCTTCCAGCCACTCTTCCTGCAAGCGGTCGGCCGGCGCCGAGATCGACAGGCCGGCGATCATCCTGCCGCTGTCGTCGTGGATGCCGGCAGCCATGCAGCGCACGCCCAGTTCCAGTTCTTCATTGTCCCTGGCAAAACCGTATTCGCGCACGGCGCGCAGTTCGCCTTCCAGCTTGTTCAGGTCGGTGATGGAATTCTTATTGTGGCCGGCGAGCCCGGTGCGGGTCGCATAGGCGCGTATCGCTTTGGGTTCGTCGAGCGACAGGAACAGCTTGCCGGTGGAAGTCAGGTGTAAAGGTGCGCGGCCGCCGATGGCGCGTACCACCTGCATGCCTGAGCGTTCCGAGAATGCGCGGTCTATATACACGATTTCATCGCCCTGGCGTACCGACAGGTTCACCGTCTGATGGGTTTGCCTATGCAGCGAGCGCATGAATTCCAGCGCCGCTTCACGTACGTTCAGGCGGCTCTTGACGATATTGCCCAGTTCCAGCAGGCGCATGCCCAGGCGATAGGTGCCCGGTTCTGCGCGGTCGACAAAGCGGGTGGTGACCAAGTCGTTCAGGATCCTGTGCGCGGTAGACGGATGCAGGCCGGTTTCTATGGCCAGCTCTTTCAGGCTCACGGGATCCTGGTAATTGGACAAGGCGTCGAGCAGCGATACCAGGCGTTCTATAACCTGGATTGAAGTCTTGTCGCCAGCGGATTCGTTTTTCATAATATGGTTGGTGCAATGCAATAAACTCTGTTATACCACATTGTGAAAAGCATGTCAGCTTACGGTAATAAAAAACCTGTATTGTTTTTAGGCAAAATTTCTCCCTTGCTTAATTGCGTGGTGGGCACGGATAGGCACGCATGTAGCACGAATACCGCAAATATGAACACGGCAAAACAGGCAGGGCCCGTCCCAGTGCCGCCGGCAGAGCCAGTCCTGTTAAAATCTGCATGCAGGCTTGCCGATAGAATATCAAAGCGAACAAGAATCGATCTGCAGCCAATTAATGATTTTTACCTAAGGTAGTGCATGCCCAATCAAGAACAGCCGGTCAGTGAATTCAAAAGCAAGAGTGGGGTACAGAGAATATTTTCTGCTTTTTTCTATTCTATCGACGGCTTTAAAAATGCCTGGAAGAATGAACATGCGTTCCGGCAAGAGCTGATCCTGGTGATCATCGGCGCCGTGGTGGCGCTGGCATTGCCGGTTTCCGCGTTTGAGAAACTGATGATGATCGCGGTGCTGGTGCTGATCCTGGTAGTGGAATTGCTTAATTCGGCGATAGAGGCGGTGGTGGACAGGGTATCGCTGGAACGCCATTCGCTATCCAAGAATGCCAAGGATTTTGGCAGCGCGGCGGTATTGCTGACTTTCCTGATTGCAGTGGCGACCTGGGCGGTTGTCTTGTTCAACCGCTTTTACTACTGAGCTTTTCCAGCATTGTGCCTGCCGGCGCAATGCCTTCCCACGTCATTTGAATGGTATGCTGGCTGTTACGGCTGGACATCGGCTATCAGTTCCCGAAGCCCCGGCGACAGCGCGAGAAGCGAATCCGTTGCCGCATATTTATAGCAGGAATATTTGTTTTAGCGCCGCTTAGGCTCTACACTAGCCGCTTTTCCGGGCAGCAAGCCATACTACAAAGCAGAATACCTATGATCCCTGTCGTCACATCCACTCAAAATACCACGCTGTCGCAGGCGCTGGACGCCTGCATCAATAATAAAACCAAGCCGCCCGGCAGCCTGGGCCGGCTGGAAAGCCTGGCCAAGCAAATAGGCCTGATACAGGAAAGCACACAGCCGGCGCTGAGCCAGCCTGCCATCATCGTGTTTGCGGCCGACCACGGCATTTGCGCTGAAAACATTTCCGCCTATCCGCAAAGCGTGACCTGGCAGATGGTGGAAAATTTCCTGGCGCAGGGCGCAGCGATCAATGTTTTTGCACGGCAAAACGACATAGCGCTGCACATCGTGGACGCCGGCGTGAAGCATGATTTCGGCCGGCGCGAACAGTTGCTGGACCGCAAAGTGGCAATGGGCTCGCACAATTTTGCGCAGCAGGCGGCGATGTCGGAAGAGCAGTGCGCGCTGGCGATACAGCACGGCAAATCGCTAGTTGCGGATTTACCCGGCAATGTGGTGGGCTTTGGCGAAATGGGCATAGGCAATACCACGATCGCCGCCGCGCTGATGCACAAGCTGACCGGCATCCCCGTCGCTGAATGCGTGGGCGCCGGCACCGGCCTGTCTGCCGAGGGCGTCCTGCACAAGCAGCAGGTGATAGAAAAGGCAGTGGCGCTGCATGCGGGAGTGACGCAGCCGCTGGACGTCCTGGCGGCCTTTGGCGGTTTTGAAGTGGCGATGATGGTCGGCGCGATGCTGGAAGCCGCGGCGCGCCGCATGATCTTGCTGATAGACGGTTTCATCGTGACGTCGGCCTTGCTCGTCGTTGCAAAACTGCAGCCGGCGATCCTGGACTACTGCGTATTTGCACACCGCTCGGATGAAAGCGGCCATGCGAAAATGCTGGATGCCTTGCACGCGCGGCCTTTGCTGCAGCTGGACCTGCGCCTGGGTGAAGGCACAGGCGCCGCACTGGCCTATCCGCTGCTGCAGGCCGCAGTGAACTTCATGTGGCAGATGGCGACCTTCGAGTCGGCCCAGGTCAGCGGGAAGACCTAAGGCTGGCACGATGCAGCAGTTGCGCCTGTTCTTCATTGCCTTGCAGTTCTTTACCCGCATCCCCATCCCGCGCTGGGTAGGTTTCGATGCGGCTTGGCTGCATCAGGCTTCGCGCTATTTTCCGGCGGTGGGCTGGGTGGTTGCCGCGTGGACTGCATTGGTCTACGCGTTGGCGGTAACGGTCTGGCCGCAGGCTGTCGCAGTGGTATTGTCTACCGCCGCAGGCATCTGGCTGACCGGCGCATTTCACGAAGACGGATTTGCCGATGTGTGCGACGGCTTCGGCGGCGGTGCGACTCCCGAGCGCGTGCTGGAAATCATGAAGGATTCGCGGGTTGGCGCCTACGGCGCGATAGGCATAGCGCTGATGCTGCTGATTAAATGCACCGTACTCGCCGGCATGCCTGCCGGATGGGTCGTGTTTGCCCTGCTGATCGCACACCCGTTGTCGCGGCTGATGGCGGTGAGCCTGATCTGGCACCTGGAATACGCCAGGCAGGAGGGCAAGGCCAAGCCGCTGGCGCAGCATATGTCGCATACAGAATTTATCATCGCCTGCCTGACGGTGTTGTTGCCAATAGCGGGCCTGCTGGCCTGCAACAGTTTCTTGCTGCCGCATTTCTTGCTAGGCTTGCTGTTGCTGGTATTGGCCGGCTGCTGGCTGGCACGCATGTTTGTTCGCCGCATCGCCGGCTATACCGGCGACTGCCTGGGCGCCGTGCAGCAGTTGTCCGAAGTCGCCTTTTACCTTGGTTTTGCGGCGGCCATCGCCAGGATGGCCTAGCATCGTGCAACTCTATCTGATCCGCCATCCGCAGCCCGAAGTGGCGCCCGATACCTGCTACGGACGCTCCGATTTGGCGGCCAACGAGGCCCATTGCGGGCAAGTTTTGCAGGTGGTGTCGGCCAGGCTGCCCGCCGGCATACCGATAATATCCAGCCCCTTGCAGCGTTGCGCAGTATTGGCGCATAGGCTGGCAGAGGCCACGCAGAGCGCTGCACCGCTGCTGGACGCACGCCTGATGGAACTGGATTTCGGTACCTGGGAATTGCGCCGCTGGGACGATATCCCGCGGGCCGAGATTGAGGCCTGGGCACAAGATCCAGTCAATTATCGGCCGGGCGGCGGTGAAAGCGTCATCGCGATGGCGACCCGTGTGATCGAATTTTTGCAGGATCTGCAGCAGCGCTACGGCCGTCACGATGCCGGCCCGGCCGTGGTCTGCCATTCCGGTCCGATACGCACGATGCTGGCTTACCGCGCCGGAATGTCGGCCAGCGAGCTGGCGACCCAGGCAGTGGCGAGCCGGGAAAAAATCCAGTACGGGCAATGCGTGGAGTGGGGATTGCCCGCGCTAAATTAGTCTTATCGAATTGACATTTTCAATTGCGGAATGCCCGGCATATCCCCATCTTTGGCCGCCCGTGTCGGCGCAGCTCGGGAGGCTTGCCTTGATACAAAGCCCAAGACCCTATAAAATGGCGGGGTTTTGGTGCTCGCGGACATGTTCATGTCTGCGGTTAAACGGGAAACACGGTGCATCCATCAGCCGGCTATCGGCGATGCTGCGTAATGTGTGCTGCCCCCGCAACGGTGTACAAGTGCCTCGCTAGTCCTCCCAAGTTTTTCTCCAGGAGCCTACCCGGCAAGCCCTCTTCCAATACCACTGTGCAGTCTGCATGGGAAGGTCGGATGGGCCATGCTTGTCAGCCCGGATACCGGCCAGAATAGGTGAAAGTGTCGCGGACGGGGAGTTTCGTGAATATCCTTCTTTGCATAATGTAATGCGGTGACAGACCGTATGCGCGATGTATCCGATAGCGGCACTTTTGTTCAATCCAGCCTGCGGGGACGCCGGCTGCTTGCCCTTTATTGTAGCTATCATGACCTCTAATGTTTCCCGCGGCGCTGTTTCAGCGCTGAAGCCGTTCGCCATCAGCCTGGCTGTTGCCTCCCTGTTTCCTGCCGCATCAACTTTTGCCGCCGAGGCCGCCGAAGCTGAAGCGGTTGTACTGACCGCTGGCCGCCAAGTCCAGGCTGCCAAGGATGTGCTGGCAGATAACGTCGTTATTACTGCAGACGAGATCGCCAAGTCCGGCGCATCGTCGCTGACAGACTTGCTGCAAAAGCAGCGCGGCATTGAAGTCACGCGCAATGGCGGCCCCGGCACGACCTCTTCGGTATTTATCCGCGGCACCAGCAATGCGCAAAACGTGGTGCTGGTGGATGGCGTGCGCATAGGCTCGTCCACTACCGGTGGCGCGACCTGGTCGACCATCCCGCTGTCGCAGATCGAGCGTATAGAAATCGTCTACGGCCCACTGAGCAGCCTGTACGGTGCCGACGCCATCGGCGGCGTAGTCCAGGTATTCACCAAGAAGGGCGGTTCGGCCATTACGCCAACCGCGTCCATAGGCGCCGGCAGCTATGGCTTGCGCAAGGTGGAAGCCGGTATCTCCGGCGCGGCCGACAAGAATCTCAGTTTTGCGCTGAATGCCGCGCATGAAGAAGCAGACGGCTTTTCCGCCAGCACGCCCGCCGCAGGCCCCTTCACCTATAACCCGGATAAGGACGGCTACAAGCTGGACAGCGTCAGCGGTCGCCTGGCCTATGAATGGTCCAAAGGCCAGGAGCTGGGCCTGAACCTGCTGCAAAGCCGCTTGAAAGCGCAGTTCGACGCCGGCCCGGCTTATGACGACCGCACCGAGCAAAGACTGGAAACGATCGCCGTCTACAGCCAAAACAAGCTGGCCGACAACTGGACCCTGAAGGCCCAGTATGCGCAGTCTGAAGACAAGTCTTTCACCGATGCATCGTACGGCAAGAGCCAGATCAACACCGAGCAGGATATATTCAACCTGCAGAATGACATCACTATCGGCAAGGATGTATTGCAACTGCTGTACGAAAACCGCCAGGAAAAAGTCGCGACAACGACAGCGGCGCTGAACGGCAAGCGCACGACCGATTCGTGGGCGGCGTCCTATGTGCTGAAACGCGGTGCCAGCCTGGCCAGCGCCAGTGTGCGTTATGACGATAGTTCGGTATATGGCTCCAACACGACCGGCAGCATCGCCTACGGCTACCGCATCAATGACGCTTTCCGCGTCAACGCCAGTTACGGCACCAGCTTCCGCGCGCCGACCTACAATGAACTGTACTACCCTGGATTTGGCATTGCCTCGAACAAACCGGAAAAAGGCAAGAATGCAGAAGTCGGCATCTATTATGAGCTGGGCGATACGCAGCTGAGCGCCGTGTACTACCAGAACAAGCTGACCGACCTGCTGGTCAACGTCAGCGTGTGCCCGGTGGAGCAGGCGACACATCCTTTCGGTTGTGCCTACAATGTAGCGAAAGCGACCTTGTCCGGCCTGACGATAGGCGGCTCGACCAAATTCGGCGACCTCAGCCTGCGCGGTTCGCTGGATATCCAGGATCCGAAAGACGATACCACCGGCCTGCAGCTGGTGCGCCGCTCCAAGCAGCATGGTAACGTAGCAGCGGAGTACACTATTGCAAAAGCCAAAGTGGGCGTGGAAGCGACCTTCTCGGACAGGCGCTTTGACGATGCTGCCAACAAGAAAGTCCTGGGCGGCTACAGCTTGCTGAACCTGTACGCGACCTACGACATTGCGCCAAGCTGGTCCGTGATCGGCCGCTGGAACAATGTGCTGAACAAGGACTATCAGCTGGCAAGAAACTATAATTCCATGGGTTCCAACCTGTACGTTGGCCTGAATTACGGTTTTAAATAAGTCTGGTATTTGGCTCGACTGCCTGGCAATCGAGCCTGGCTGTAAAGATGCGCCGTTCCGGCTTGTGCGTTGCATGCGCCGGAACTGGCGATACAGATGCTCTTCAGATATTCATTGATTCACTAATACATCTCACAAGGGCTGGCCGTGCCTACTGTTTCTGCAACTGCCGTACCTATTTCCGCGCAAGCCCGGGCATCCGGCCGCGCCGTGTCCGTGCTGTCCATTCTGGCCGTACTCTCGGTCGCCAGCATAGTGATTGCCTGCCTGGTCGGCTCCATCTCTTTAAGCAGCGGCGAGTTATTCAATGCACTGCTAGAAATCCTGCACGGCAAACCTTCCACGCTGGCGGCAACCCTGCTGGAGCTGCGGCTGGGCCGCGCGCTGTCCGGTTTTGTGGTCGGTGCGACGCTGGCATTGACCGGAGTATTGATGCAGGCGCTGTTGCGCAATCCGCTGGCTGAGCCCTATGTGCTCGGCATCTCCGGTGGCGCCTCGGTAGGCGCGCTGGCGACGATACTGTTTCTCGGCGCTGCCTGGATGGTAGACCTGGCGGCATTCGCCGGCGCCATCGCAGTAGCGTTGCTGCTGTTCGGCCTGGCCTATCGTGACCTGCGCGGCAGCGGCAGTTCCGAGGGAAATGCGCCTTTGTTGCTGTTGACCGGGGTGATCATCGCCTCCGGCTGCGGCGCGCTGGTCAGCCTGATGCTGTCGATAGCGCCGGACAGCCGCATGCGCGGCATGGTGTTCTGGATGATAGGCGATTTATCGACCACGCAGCCGCGTTACCTGCCCTGGATCATCTTGGTGGGAGTATTGGCATTTTCCATCAGCATGGCGCGCGCAATCAATATCGCCGCGATGCATGCAGACAACGCGAGTACGCTGGGGATCAAGGTCGGCAGCCTGCGCCAGGCCATGTTTTTTTGTTCCGCCTTGCTGACGGCGAGTGCGGTCAGCAGCGCCGGCAGTATAGGTTTTGTGGGCCTGATCATGCCGCATGCCTGCCGCTTTGCCTGGGGCCCGGACCATCGCCTGCTGATTCCTGCCGCCAGTCTGGCCGGCGGCAGCTTCCTGGTGCTGGCGGATACCTTGGCGCGCAGCGTGCTGGCGCCGCAGCAATTGCCGGTGGGCGTGATTACCGCGATGATAGGCGTGCCGGTATTCCTGCTGCAATTGCATCAGTTGAGAAGACGCTGATGCAGACCAGGAAGCTGAATGTCTATGTAGGCAAGCGTTGCCTGCTGAAGGACCTGGAATGGCAGGTGCAGGCCGGCGAGTGCTGGTGCGTGATCGGCCGCAACGGCGCCGGCAAGAGCACCTTGCTGCGTACGTTGGCGGGCTTGCGTCCTATTGATGCCGGCCAGGTGCAGATGCACGGCAAGGATATCGCCGGCTGGCCGCTGGCAGAGCTGGCGCGTGAGCGTTCTTTCCTGTCGCAGGGCAGGGTGGATGCGTTTGCCTATACGGCGATAGAAACCGTATTGAGTGCGCGCCATCCCTACCACGATAGCCGCTACTGGGAGTCCGGCGAAGACATTGCGCTGGCGCACGCGGCCCTGCAAGAACTGGATGTGGCCGACCTGGCCGACAGGGACGTGCGCAGCCTGTCCGGCGGTGAGCGTCAGCGGGTCGCGATTGCCGCCTTGCTGGCACAGGACGCGGGCGTGATGCTGCTGGACGAGCCCGCCAATGCGCTGGACCTGGCGCACCAGATCAGCGTGATGCAATTGTTTGCACGCCTGTGCCATGAGCGGCAAAAGGCCGTCGTGATGGTCAGCCACGACCTGAACATGGCCTACCGGATCGCCACGCACGCCTTGCTGATCATGAGCGATGGCCAGTGGCAGGCAGGCCCGGCGGCAGAGGTCATGACGGCAGAGCGGCTGAGCCTGTGCCTGGGGCATCCGATAGAGATGTTCCGGCACGGCACGCAAACCGTATTCCTTCCCCAAAACTGACAAGGTAAGCATGGACGTCGACAATATCAATACCCGCCACCAGCGGCGGATGCAGCGCAAGAAGGAAGTCGTCGATCAAAAGATACAGGCGGCGCAGCGGCAGACCGGTGTCTTGCTGGTGAATACCGGCAACGGCAAGGGCAAGAGCTCCAGCGGTTTCGGCATGGTGATGCGGGCGATGGGACACGGCATGAAGGTCGGCGTGGTGCAGTTCATCAAGGGGGCAATGTCCACCGGCGAGGAAATGTTCCTGCGCCGCTTCCCCGAAGAAGTCAGCTTCCATGCGATGGGCGAGGGCTACACCTGGGAAACCCAGGACAGGGAGCGCGACATCGCCAAGGCGCAACTGGCATGGGAACAGGCCAGGCTCTTTTTGAACGACCCGTCGATAGGCCTGGTGCTGCTGGATGAGTTGAATATCGCATTGAAATACCACTACCTGGACGTGCAGCAAGTGATCGCCGACCTGGATGGCCGCCCGGAAATGCAGCACGCGGTCGTCACCGGCCGCGGCGCGCCGCAAGAGCTGATAGACATCGCCGACACCGTGACCGAGATGCAGGTAGTGAAACACGCGTTCAAGGATGGCATCGCCGCGCAGGCCGGCGTGGAATGGTGATGGTGATGGAGAATGCCCGCCCCGTCACGATAGTGCTGGTCTCCGCGATAGCCTCGGGCCAGGGCAAGACCACGACCACGGCGGCATTGGCGCGCAAGCTGCTCAAGCTGGGTAAAACCGTCAGGGTATTCAAGACCGGGCCGGATTTTATCGATCCCATGATGCTGAAGCGTGCCTGTGGCCACGCTGTGCAATCGCTGGACCTGTGGATGGTAGGGCTGGAACAATCGCAGGCGATGCTGGCGCAGGCGGCGCAACAGGTGGATGTGATATTGATAGAAGGCGTGATGGGCCTGTATGACGGCAATCCTTCATCGGCCGACCTGGCGCGCGCTTTCGGCGTACCGGTACTGGCCGTGGTGGATGCGTCCGCGATGGCGCAGACCGTTGGTGCCGTGGTGATGGGTTTGCGCGACTTTGGCCCGGTGCAACTAGCGGGTGTGGTCGCCAACCGCGTCGCTTCCAGCGGGCACGCCAGGATGATCGCCGAAGCAATGCGCGATATCCCCTTGCTGGCGACTTTGCCCAGGCAGCGGCAGGCACTGCCTGAGCGGCATCTGGGCCTGGTATTACCGGACGAGGTATCGCAGCTGGACAGTATGCTGGACCAGTTGGCGGATCAGCTGGCGCTGGATATGCCAGCCTGGGAGGGCTTGCCCAAGCTGGCTTTGCCGCCGGCATTGCCCACGGATACTCCCAAGCTGCTGCAAGGAAAGACCATCGCCATCGCGCGCGACGCCGCGTTTGCTTTCCTGTATCCGACCAATCTGGAATGCCTGCACGACCTTGGGGCGAGGCTGGAATTCTTTTCTCCGATAAAAGATGAAGCGGTGCCGGAAAATGCCGATGCCGTTTACCTTCCCGGCGGTTATCCGGAGTTGCATGCGCAGGCACTGACGCAAGCCGGGCGCTGGCAGCAATCGATGTGCGCCGCCTACGCGGCTGGAATTCCGATACTGGCAGAATGCGGCGGCATGATGGTGCTGACGGATAAACTGGTCGATAAGCAGGAATCGGAATGGCCCATGCTGGGCTTGCTGGCGGGAACGGTAGTCATGCAGAGCCGCCTGGCCGCGTTGGGACCGCAAGCGTGGAGCACGCCGCAAGGCGTGTTGCGCGGACATGCGTTTCACTATTCACGTTTCGAGACCGCATTGCAGGCAGAGACGCATACGCAAAAACATTCCAGCGGCGAGCCGGGAGAGGCGATCTACCGCAGCGGCAACCTGAGCGCGTCTTACTTCCACAGCTATTTCCCGTCCAGCCCGCAGGCAACTGCGGCATTATTCCTGCCGAGGCCGGCATGACGCGCACCTTGGTCTTTGGCGGCGCCCGTTCCGGCAAGAGCAGCTATGCGGAGAAGCTGGCTGTGCAATCCGGCAAGCGTGTGGTGTATATCGCAACCGCACAGGCAGGCGATGCCGAAATGCAGGCCAGGATAGCGCTGCACCGGCAGCAGCGTCCCGCCGATTGGATCACCGTAGAGCAGACGGTGGAACTTGCCGGCGCGATACGGCAACATGCGGCACCGGATACCCTGATCCTGGTCGATTGCCTGACTGTCTGGCTATCCAACCTGCTGTTTTCTGAGCAGCGCGACTATCCGGAAGTAGGGCAAATCGTCCCACCAGACGGCTACGCGCAGCAACGCGGACAATTACTGCAAGTTTTGCTGGATATGCAGGGCGACATCATCCTGGTCTCCAATGAGGTCGGCATGGGCATCGTGCCGCAGGGCGCGGTCTCGCGCTGGTTTGTGGATGAAGCCGGGCGCCTGAACCAGGCAGTGGCGGCGGCCTGCGACCGCGTGTTCTGGATTGCCGCCGGCCTGCCGCTGGCATTGAAGGGCTGACATGCTGGCCCTGGCCTATGCGATGGTGGTGGTCGGCGTGATAGCAGCAGTCGCGCTCGACCTCATCCTGGGAGAAGCCAGGCGCTGGCATCCGCTGGTGGGATACGGCCGGATGGCGGGTGCCGTAGAGAAAAAATTGAATCATCCCGCAGCAGGACGTATGACAGGCCTGCTTGCGTGGGCCATCGTCGTTTTGCCGCTCGCAGGCCTCATCCAGTTACTGCTATTTTGGGCCATGAGTTTCAATGCCTGGCTGGGTGTCTCCTTGCATGCCTTGCTGCTGTATTTTTGCCTGGGCCTGCGCAGCCTGCGCGAACATACCGCGCCGATACAGGCGGCTTTACAGAACGCCAATCTGGACGAAGCCAGGCGGCTGACTTCGCATATCGTCAGCCGCGACACCGTGCAGGCGAGCGAGCAGGATTTGTCCAAGGCGGCAGTCGAGTCCCTGCTGGAAAACGGCTGCGACGCAGTATTCGGCGCGCTGTTCTGGTTTGTCGTCGCCGGCGGCGCCGGTGCCGTGCTATACCGCTTGTCGAATACGCTAGATGCGATGTGGGGCTATCGCAGCCCGCGTTTCCTGAAGTTCGGCTGCGCCGCCGCCCGCATCGATGACGGCCTGAACTGGATACCGGCCAGATTGACCGCGTTGTCTTATGCGGCGTTGGGGAATACCCGGCTGGCCTGGCAGTGCTGGCGCAGGCAGGCGCCGCAATGGCCCAGCCCGAACGCCGGTCCGGTAATGTCGGCCGGAGCCGGGGCCCTGAACCTGGCCCTGGGCGGAGCCGCCAGCTATGACGGGACGGTAGAGCAAAGGCCGCTGCTGGGAGAAGGCGAACCGGCAACGATGAAAGATATTTCCAGGGCATGGCGCCTGGTGTTCAGCACTACACTGCTTTGGGTGGGGATTTTGTTTTTAGTGTGGCTGGTGCCGATGTTGAGCGGAGGAGCGCATGCTTGAGCACGGCGGCAATCTCAGGGATGCGATAGCTCACTACGGGCGGCCCTTGCAGGATTGGGTGGATCTGTCCACCGGCATCAACCCCAGGTTTTATCCGGTGCCGCAAATCACCGACAATGCGTGGCACCGCCTGCCGGAAAAATCCGATGAGCTGTTGCGCGCTGCGCAAGCTTTCTATGCTGCCCCGGCAATGCTGGCGGTTGCAGGCACGCAAGCGGCGATCCAGGCTTTGCCGCGTTTGCGGCAGCGATCCAGGGTTGTAGTCTCTGCACCGTCCTACGCGGAGCACGCCTACCAGTGGAGCCAGCATGGACATCAGGTGACAGAGCTGGCCTATTCGGAATTGAACGCTGCCGTGCCCACCGCCGACGTGGTCGTCATCTGCAATCCGAATAACCCTACGGGCGCCGGCGTATTGCCTCAAATGCTGTTGCTGTGGGCCGAGCAACTGCAGCGCAGGGGTGGCTGGCTGGTCGTGGACGAGGCCTTTGCGGACACCTTGCCGGGAACCGGCATGACGCCCTGGACCGACAGGCCGGGCCTGATCGTGCTGAGATCCGTAGGCAAATTCTTTGGGCTGGCCGGCTTGCGGCTGGGCTTTGTCGCGGCTGAGCAGGGTCTGTTGGCCAAGCTGGAAAATCATCTCGGACCGTGGACAATCAGCGGCCCGGCCCAGCAGATAGCTTGCGCCGCTTTGAATGACAAGGCATGGCAAGCCGATACCCGCAACTATCTGCGGCAGCAGGGTGACCGGTTGCGCTCGCTGTTAAGCCGGCAGGGTTACCGTTCATCCGGGACCGATTTGTTCCAGTGGTGCGCCGATGCCGACCTGCAACTACAGACGGAACAACTGTGGCAGCACATGGCGGAGCAGGGAATCTGGTTGCGGCTGTTCAGGCATGCGGCGCGCGGCCTGCGCTTTGGCCTACCGGCGGATGAGGCAGCCTGGCAGCGCCTGGAGCGGGCTTTCGAACTATGGTCTACGAGGAAGTAATGAAAAAACTCTTGCTTTGCCTATTTTGTTTGCTTGCGACTGTACAGGCGCAGGCGGCAATTACCGTCACCGACGACATCGGCAATACCATCGTATTGCAAAAGCCGGCGCAAAGAATCATCAGCCTGTCGCCGCACGTGACCGAACTCATCTATGCGGCCGGCGCCGGCGAGCGTATTGTCGCGACCGTCAAATATAGCGACTATCCGGCAGCAGCCAAGAATATTCCGCGCATAGGCGATAACCGGCAGATAGACATAGAGCGCGTGATCGCAATGAAGCCGGACCTGTTGATCGTCTGGATGCATGGTGCGTTTGAACGGCAACTGGAACCGCTGAAAAAATCCGGCATTCCCTACTTTTTCAGCGACCCGCGCAAGCTGGAGCAGATACCGGAAACCCTGCTCAAGATGGGCGCGATGTTCGGCACCGAAAAACAGGCGCAGGCCGCAGCCAGGGACTTCAGCCGACAACTGGCGCAACTCAGCGGCCGCTACCAGTCCAGTAGCAATGTCAAAGTGTTTTACCAGGTCTGGGGCAAGCCGCTGTATACGCTGAATGACCAGCACATCGTCAGCGACGTGATACGCACCTGCGGCGGCGAAAATATTTTCGGCAAGCTGCCGGTGGCGGCGCCGACCGTGAGCCTGGAAGCGGTGCTGGCGGAAAATCCGGAAGTGCTGGTAAGCGGCGACAGCAAGAACCAGGGCGCCAGCGGCATAGAGCAATGGAAACCCTTCACCAGCATGCTGGCGGTGAAAAACCATAACCTGGTCGCGATAGACGGCGATGAATTGAACCGCCCAGGCCCGCGCATCATAGAGGGCGTCAGGGCGGTATGCGAAGCGCTGGACATTGCGCGCAACAACCGCAATGTGGTTAAAAATGCCGGGGCGGGCCAAAAGCCATGAGCCACTATCAGCGCATTGCCTGTCTATGCACAGAAGCGGTAGAGACCCTGTATGCGCTAGGAGCGGAACAGTATATCGCCGGCATCTCCGGCTTCACCACCCGGCCGGCGCGGGCACGCCAGGAAAAGACCAGGATATCCGGCTTTTCTTCCTCCAGGATAGAGCGCATCCTGGATGTGAAGCCGGACCTGGTCATCGGCTTTTCGGACATGCAGGCCGATATCTGCCGCGACCTGGTCAAGGCCGGTATTGAAGTGCATCTGTTCAACCAGCGTAGCGTCGTCGGCATCCTGCGCATGATTGCCATGCTGGCGGCGATGGTGGACAAGCAGGAACAGGGGCAAAGATTGATCATGGAGCTGGAAGCGGAGATGGCGCTTGCCAGGCAAAAAGCCGCGGCGTGGACAGCGCGGCCCAAAGTGTATTTTGAAGAATGGGATACGCCCATGATGAGTGGCATAGGCTGGGTATCCGAATTGATAGGCATAGCCGGTGGCGAGGACGCCTTTGCCGATCTGGCGCAGCATCACAGCGCCAAAGAGCGCATCATCGCCGATGCAGATGAGATCATACGGCGCGCGCCGAATATCATCATCGGATCCTGGTGCGGCAAGAAATTCCGGCCCGAGTTATTATGCGCGCGGCCAGGCTGGGAACAGATTCCGGCGGTGAGGAACGGCCACGTCGCCGAGATCAAGTCGGCGGACATCCTGTCACCCGGGCCGTGCGCGATCACTGAAGGCCTGCCGCAGATACAGGCATTGATCGCAGCCTGGCAACTGAAACAGGACAAATAAAAAGATGAAACTAGCTACGCTGATGGTGCAGGGCACGACCTCCGACGCCGGCAAGAGCACCGTTGTGGCAGCGCTGTGCCGGCTGCTGGCCAGGCAGGGTGTGAAGGTAGTGCCGATGAAACCGCAGAACATGGCACTGAACAGCGCGGTGACGGTGGGCGGCGGCGAGATAGGGCGCGCGCAGGCCCTGCAGGCCATGGCGGCGGGTTTGCCCGCGCATACCGACATGAACCCAGTCTTGCTGAAACCGTCATCCGATACCGGAGCACAGGTCATCATCCACGGCAAGGTGCGCGCCGACATGAATGCGCGCGACTATCACCAATACAAGACCGTGGCCATGCAGGCGGTGCTGGAATCCTACCAGCGGCTGCAGCAGCAATATGAAGCCATCATTGTCGAAGGTGCTGGCAGCCCGGCCGAGATCAATCTGCGCGAGCGCGATATCGCCAATATGGGTTTTGCCGAGGCCGTCGATTGCCCGGTGATCCTGGTCGCCGATATCGATCGCGGCGGCGTGTTCGCGCACTTTGTCGGCACGCTGGAATGCCTGTCCGAGTCGGAGCAAAAGCGCATCGTCGGTTTTGTCATCAACCGTTTCCGCGGCGACATAGGCCTGCTGGAACCCGGCCTGGAATGGCTGCTGCAGAAGACCGGCAAGCCAGTGCTGGCGGTGCTGCCGTATTTGCACGGCCTGCAACTGGATGCGGAAGATGCGATCCAGTCCAGCCAGAGCGGTACAGGCAAGTTCCGCATCATCGTGCCGGCGATTCCGCGCATCTCCAACCATACCGATTTCGACGCGCTGCGCGCGCACCCGGATGTCGACCTGCAATTCATCGGCCCCGGCCACGCGATACCGGCGGCCGATCTGATAGTGCTTCCCGGCAGCAAGAATACCCGCGCCGATCTGGATTTCCTGATCGGGCAAGGCTGGCTGGATGCGCTGGAAAAGCATCTGCGCTACGGCGGCAAGGTGATAGGCATCTGCGGCGGTTACCAGATGCTGGGGCAGGTGGTCAGCGATCCGCACGGCGTGGAGGGCGCTCCCGGCGATTCTTCCGGCCTGGGTTTGCTGGATATCACCACCGAGCTGACGCAGGAAAAGCGTCTGCAGCAGGTCAGCGGCTATTGCGCGTTCGGCAGCCAGGACAAGGCCAAGGTAAGCGGCTATGAAATCCACATGGGCCTCACCTATGCCAGCAACGATACCTTGCCGGCGTTTATCATCAATGGCGAAGAAGAGGGCACGCGCTCGCCGGATGACCAGATCTTAGGCTCTTATTTGCACGGCATGTTCGACGAGCCGGACGCCGGCGCGGCCCTGCTGGAGTGGGCGGGCCTGAAAACCGCTGTCAAGGTAGATCTGGCGGCTTTGCGTGAGCAAAGCATCAACCGGGTAGCAGATGCTTGCGCGCCCTTGCTGGAAGCTTTGCAAAAGCTTTAAGGCATGCTCTGATACAATTCACCCCTGAGCACAGTTTGTATTGTGTTTGAAATAATTAATTGACCGATGGTGTTTTTGATTTGTGTCTGATTTTGCCAAATCGCTCCTGTCGGAATCGACAAATCCTTATTAATACCAGACATCATGAAAATTACTGAAAATACCGCCGTCTCGCTGAACTACACAATGTTCGACGACGCCGGCAAGATCATCGACAAAAACGAAGAGCCTATCGTCTACCTGCACGGCGGCTACGACAATATCCTGCCGGCGGTGGAAGAAGCGCTGGAAGGCAAAGCAGCAGGCGACACCATCTCGGTGACGATGGCGCCGCAAGACGCCTTCGGCGAGCACGAAGCAGAATTGGTGCGCGAAGAAGAGATCGGCCTGTTCCCACCCGATATCGAAGTCGGCATGATGTTTGAAACCCGCGATCCGGAAACCGAAGAATCGATGCAGTTCCGCGTCACCGCCATCGACGCAGGCAAGGTCACCGTGGACGGCAACCATCCACTGGCCGGCATGACCATCCGCTTTGACGCCAGCGTACTGGAAGTACGCGCCGCCAGCGACGAAGAAATCGCGCACGGCCACGTACACGGCGAGCACGGCCATCATCATTGATCGGAGTTAGCAACACCTGTTCAGGTGTTGCAGTGATCTAATCGAAAAAGCGCGGGGCAATCATTGAGAGATGATTGCCCCGCGCTTTTTTCTTTTGGCAGATGCGTTCAGTCGGCAGATAAACTAATCAATCAATACAAACTTAATGACCTGTCAGTATCAATAATTATCTTATCAAAAAATAATTTGTTGTTATTTAATAATAAATGTTGATAAAATTGAAAGCGCCTTTGGCTCCATGCATAGGGCGAAGAACAGCATCTCAACCAAATAAAATTGAAAGGCTGAACGTGGATAAGTTTCAACAACAAGCGGACGTATTGACCCGGCTCATTTCGGAAATGGTATTGTGCATTCCAAAAGAATGGACAAAGGGCTCACTGACAATTGATTGCGTTGACGGGGTACACATCACCTATAAACTCAAGAGTGAAGGTGAGCCGGGTACTGCCAGCATTAGCGAAAAATTGCGAGACCTGATTGACGAAATGTACGTTCGTGACATGGAGAGTGGAAATTTCTGGATCAAGGCGAAAATAAGCTTCCAGATAAATGGCGATGGTCTTGAATGCCAATCATCTTTTGAATATCCCCCTCCCAAAGCCCGTACCAAACCGTTTTGGAAATTCTGGTAAGCGATTGAGTTAGTCATACGGCATTTTCTTGCAGGATCATGCTATGCAAATTGCTGAAGCTGCAAACTGCAAACGACTGGAATATGCTGGTTTGGTTTTAGAAACGGGAGCCGTCAGGGCAATCATCGCGTTGGCGGCTCTCGCCGTTTTGAAGCAGAAAGCAAGCATCCGAACTGAATCGTGCCAGACAACCCGGAGGAATTATGTGGACTCATGAAGAAAGCATGGAGACAACAGCTAGCCCTGCGCAAATCTGGAAGCTGTTTTCAGACGTCCCTGGCTGGAAAAATTGGAACGACGGCATCGAATACCTGGAAATGCGTGGCCCGTTTGCGAGCGGAACGACCTTCTCGATGCAGCCTCCCGGCGAAGAAGCATTCATCAGCACCTTGACGGATGTCAAAGAGAACGAAGGCTTTACCGATGAAACCGTCATAGACGGAACCCGGGTAGTGGTGTACCACAGGATCGTTCCCTTGGACTCAGGCCGCACCAAGGTCATCTACAGCACAGAAATTACCGGACCCGCCGAGGCGGAATTTGGGCCTATGGTTACTGCGGATTTTGCGGATGTGCTGAGAAAATTGAAAAATCTCGCGGAGAATTCGTAGTAGTCACAAGGAGTAGTAGGTAGGGTGCCAATAGCGCAGCGTATTGCACCACAAGCGGCTTCAAAATATCACGACCGTTTGCAATACCTGTATTCAGCTTCGATCATGTACCAGCTTAGTTTAAATCCCGTTCGGTGCAATGCGCTGCGCTATTGGCACCCTACGAAACGTGATTGCTGAAATAGGAGAGGGGCGGGGGAATAATCATCTGTTGGTCTTCTTGGGGCCACTGACAACCAGAAGAGGGTTCATGAAATTAGTTTGTACTTCAAATAGTCTTCAGTAATCGAGTCGGAATGATTTCCGAGACAAGGATAGGCAGGTCTTTCGCGTACATCATTGGCACGTCTGTGTTTGTGACCAGACGCCCTTGAATAGATGAAATTATCGCCGCTTTATCTAACCTGAGAGCACGGGGAACTCCTGATGGCGACGCCTGAAGCCAACTCAGTCGTCTAAGGTGACGGGCTAATTTGTCTTTCTCTTCTCCAGCAAACTTCTGCAAGACGTCAGCCACTTCACCAACTGTCCGTGCCGGCTGCAAACGCTTGCACTCAATGATGAGCACGCGCCCGTCTGGCCGCCAGGCCAGCACATCGACATCCCCCAATTCTCGAGGCGCACCAAGCTCGCTCATCTGAACGCGTGCACGCGCTTCCCATCCATTCGCGTTCAACTCACGAACGACATCGTCCTCGAACACGCCCCCTAACGCATGGGCAGTCTTTCCAGAAAATGCCTTCATCTCTTGGGAGACAAAGAAGTCCTGCGGCATCCACGCTTTGCTGGACCGCCCCAACAGGTAGTTCAGCGATTGCAGAATTTGACTGATGCCGAAGTATGCCGTATCGCTATCTGATGCACCGGTGGACACCACGGGCCTCACAATAATCGAGAGTCTTCTTTTAAAAAGCCAAGGCCAAATGTCCCTCGCCGCAAATCCTTTCGGTGCCTTCTCCCATTTGGGTCTACGAACCAGGGAGAAGGCCTTGACGAACGCATCACACTTCACTTGGCTCAAACCACGATTTTGACCGATTCGTCGCTTTATCTCATTTATAGAAGCGACAACAACAACTTGACCGATGTCGGTTGCGAAGTCAGACAGTTCCGCGAAGCAGTCGATTAGCTCATCCGGACTTAGACGGTACTCTGCCTCAAAAGCCAATAGGAAGTCCTGGCTGTACACATCAGACGCTTTCGATTTACCGCTGGTATTCTTGTTTTCATAGTACTGAGAGTACTCACCGGCTGCATCTTGGTACTCATCATTGTATTGATTCTCCACGAAGGGCTGCATGATTGTCGCTTGGTAGGACCTGTCAATCTCGTATTCTCCGTTTGGATAGATGGTCAACCGCCCAGGTGCCAACTTGCCACGAATGGCATCAGAATCCGACGCAACCTCAATAAGAAGGGAAACCTTCGCGGCCAATAAGTCGAATTCCGAATCGGTCACTAATGCGCCTCCCTCAACAGCGCACTCGCACAATGCCATTTCAGCGAGCACCCGCGTTGCCAATGAAGTTCTATTTCTTTTTTGTTCTTGGGTAAATGCGGCATCAAGACCTTCGCCATTTTCGTTCAAGGATAATACGGCGCGTGCTGTCCTGCGCCAGTGGATCCTATCGCTGTAGATAGCCTCATTCGAGAAAAATGTAGCCTTCAACAGCGAACTTAAATCCAACCCATTGAGCGAGAGCTTAATCTCCTCCCAAATACTTGACACGTATTCGTTTAGAATCTCAGTGCAGGCCTCTTTTCCGTTTACCACCTTCGAATTAGTAGGCGGCGCGTTTGCTAGATTTAAACGGACAAACGCAGCATCTGCGCGATTTAACCAACGCGGTTCAGAGCTTGCACTCCAAATCAGATGGTCGGACTTAAGTTTGCTACTAAAGAGATGAATAAGACGTGCGCCGTCTGACGGCAAGGCCACATTTACCGCGCGCTCTACAAATTCCGCCTCAAACGGAATGGTCAAGTTCGCAGCTTTCTCCAGCGCTCGAACGAATACTGAAATTAGAGCACGCTCCCCTCCATTTTCCACTTGCTGGAAGCCTGCAAAAAAATTCACGGGAAGTCGAACTTCTGCACGGCCTTCAGTCATCTCTACGACAGCGGCATCTTTACTCGTGGCGTCTGCGGCGGAGTATGCTGCAGATTCGACGTCGACCATCATCGTACAATCCAAGAAGACTTCCAAGACATCGGCCCGCATTGACGTCGAATTCTCATCAATGAAAAGCGCTACCTCTGCAAACGAATTTAGGAAGTCAGACCATAGACGGAATACATACTTTCTCTTATTCGCATCAAAGCCGCCGTTTACGCAAATCAACCATCGTGTTCCTTTCACGGTTTCCACAGCGGCAGCGAGCATCAAGTGTTCAATCACCTCCATGCAAACAAAAATGGGACGCTTGGTCTGGCTGTCGAAAAAGGAATTTCTTCCATAGCGCTCACAAACCATCCACTTGCCTGACCAAGTTTGTATTGAATGCTTATCGCGTGACCTTCGCACATTTTTTCGGAAATCGAGTACAGAGGACGGAGGAACCATATAGACCGAGCCCTCTCTAAGTGGTAAATCACGCGGCCAGATGCTGAAGTCGTCCTGGACCCACTGACAGAAGAGTGAGAAGTCTCCAAAGTTGAAATACTTAGCTCCCTTGTTCGTAACCCAAGCAGCTTGGTGCCGGAATTTAAAAAGCTGCTCAAGCGCATCATCACAGTAAGCTACTAACATATCCAAGTCAGCAAGCCCCAGCGAAAGAATATCCCAAGAATCGCCTAATCTTGGCAGCGAAGTAGACAAGGCTCTACCGACGCCAGCGAAAATCACAAGTGTAGTACCGTGCTTAAAATTCGGCTGTTTCTCACAATGCACAGTACTACCTTGCAAAAAATCGTCTAAGGCGCTTTGTTGAGCAGCCCCGAGCTCTCTCGTAACACCCCATCCGAGGTCAACGCATTCTTTTAGGTCTTCATGAAGAACTACCACATGAACGTGTTGGTTCGTGTCGCGAACAAAACACCAGCTTTGTATCTGAGGCAATTCCGGGTTTTTCTCACTAGATAAAAGTGACTCGTACTCATCCTCCATCCGACGCAGCAACTGACGGACGAGCGATGCTTGCCGTAAACTCAGAGCTTTCTCAAAGACAGAGAAAGCCTTTGCCGCGACTACCTCTCGCAAAATATAGCTACGTAGCGCCGATCCCACGCCGGCAGGTAGCGCAAGTACGTACTCATCGCCGAAAGGAACCAGTGGCCGCAGTTCCAGCGCTGTCCCTTGAGTGACCACTTGGGATGAAAGCGTAGCCCTATCAGCTTCAGTGAACAAGAAAGGTTCCAAATCCCCAGGCTCAATTCCTACAGCATAAAGGTCGTCAATCGAAAAGGTAACCGCCGCCGCCCGCGTATCGATATTTGTATTTGGGCCGACGGTTAAATTACCTTCCCGTGACGATGGCGCCGCGTGCCACCGTAAAAGATTGAGACGCGCAGCAACTACATCGCCCAATCGAAGCAATGCATAAACGCGTTGAAGTGCAATCGCAATTGGCGGTACGCTTAAAGATAGAGACTCTGCCGTATCCAACATATGCTGAAGGTGAAAGTCATTGCTTTCCCAAGTTCCCTCGAACAGCCGAAAATTTCCCTGAGCCGTACAGATGTTGCTAACAAAAACATCCTCGGGCGGGTCTTCAGCACTCGATACCGCAGAATTTCCCAGGTTTCGGTTAAGCCAGCGGCCAACATCTGAAAATGTAGGTTTGCGCTTGCCGCCACAATAAGCCACAGCTAAGTGAACTAACGTCTCTATCCGAATCGTGTTTGCGTGGAAGGCTGGAACGGTCAGCAAGCCCGCGCATCGGGATACTACAGCTTTTCGGTGGAATTCCTTGAGAACTCGGGAGAGCGTGCTGTTTTCATCCGAACCAAGTTGGTACATTAAATCCTCGCAAACTTTCAAAGTTACCTGACAAAAACGCAGACTTATTCTAGACTACATAGGGCGTCTTTCATAATCCTCGATAGGAGTTCAAACCTAAGCTAAGTCCGCTTTCGGGGGGCGACAGCTGCCGGTCGTCTGATTTGATGTGTCAGGTCAAGCCTGAGCTACTACATGTTATACAGCGGGTAGGGTGCCAATAGCGCAGCGTATTGCACCGCAAGCGGTTTCAAAATGCCATGACGGTTTGCAGTATCTACATTCAGCTTCGATCATGTGCCAGTTTAGTTTAAATTCTGTTCGGTGCAATACGCTGCGCTATTGGCACCCTACGAAACGTGATTGCTGAAATAGAACAAGGGCGCGGAAAAATCATTAACAGATGATTTTTCCGCGCCCTTGTTTTTTATGTCTGTCTTACCTTGGGATACTTATTTCCCTTCACCCAAATGCTCCAGGAAAAAACTCTCATACTTCTTGTGCAAAGCCTTGGGTTTCACCACACCGCCCAGCCCGTGCACGCCATCCGGATCCAGGAACAGGTCTACCAGGTCTTCCTTGCCGTTTTCCAGCAATGCGCGGTACACGTTAACGGTGTCCTGGTACAGCACATTCGGGTCTTGCATGCCGTGTACCAGCATCAGCGGTTTTTTCAGGCCTGCGGTCAGCGGTAACAAGGAGAAGCGGCGCAGCGTGGGTTTGCTGCGCTCTGTCTTGCCTATCGTGCGGCCGCTGTACCAGCTGTTGTAGTTTTCCCATTCGGTAGGGCCGGCGCCGGCGATGCCTGCGGCGAAGGTGTCGGGGCTGGTGTACATCGTGTACTGGGTCTGGTAGCCGCCGAAGCTCCAGCCTGTCAGGCCTATGCGTTTGCCATCCACGCCCAGTTTCTTGTCCATGTATTTGGCCAGGTCTTCCAGGTCTTCGGTTTGCGGTTTGCCCGGTTGTTCCCAGTTGGCGTCGCTGAAATGGCGGCCGTAGTCGGAATGGCCGCGCGGGTCCACGGCGACCATCACGTAGCCGTGCTTGGCTGCCATGTACATGCCGAACAGGTAGGCGGTTTGCTGGAAGCTGTCGGTCTCTACCGTATGCCTGTCGTTCAGCGGGCCGCCGTAGGTGTAGACGACGGCAGGGCGGTGGTCGCTGGCGCTCCAACTGGCGGGCTTGAATACATAGGCCTGGATCGCGTCGCCGTGTCGGTTGGTGTAGTGGAAGCGCTCCGGGCGCATCAAATCAACCTGGTTCCAGGCCGGATCGTGGCTCTGCGTCAGCGTGCGGTGCGTGGCTTTTGGCAAGTCCAGGTATTGCAGCTCCGGGCGGCGCGACCACTGGCCGGCCATGCTGGCGATATGCCGGCCGTCTTCGGAGACGGCGGTGGTGCGGTGGTAGTCGCCAGGCTGGCCCAGCGCCTTCATGTCGCCACTGGCGAGGTCCACCCGGTACAAATTCATCGCGGCGAAATCGTCGCGGTTGGCGGTAACGAACATGGTTTTGCTATCCGGTGTGAAGCCTATGATGTTGTGGGCTTCAAAATTGCCCTTGACGATAGCGCGGGCGCTGCCGTTGGCAGTATCGATCACATACGGTTGGCGGAAGCCGTCTTCGTCCATGATGGCGATCAGCTTGCTGCCGTCCGGCGTGAAGCGCGGCGACAACACGTTCACCACCTCGTGGCCGACCTTGACCCTGCGTTCAAACACCATCGCCGGTTTGACGCCTTCTTCGGCCTTGCCGACATAGATGCGCAGCAGTTCTTTTTCTCGTTCCCAGGTGGAGAAGGTATAGCAGCTGCCGTCCTTGGCCCAGCTGACCTTGCTCATTTCAAACCAGATGTCGCCGCCGGCGTTGGTGAACACCGGTTCCGGCTGCTTGGCCGATACGTCGGCCACACGGCGTATATACAGCGCCGACGCCAGTACCTTGCGCTTGTCGTCCGATACCTCGCGCGGGACTTTCTTGGCGGTGGCAAAGCGCTCGCTATAGTTCATGATCTCTACCTGGCGTTCGGCAGGAGCAGGCTTGGCATCGCCCTCAGGCTTGGGTTCCGGCGCTTCGGCGGAAATGGCCATCCACTGCTTGTCTTCGCTGAGCACGGTGTCGGTGATCTTGTATTTCTTTTCTTCGTCGTCCGGGTTCCACAATTCGCGGTTCAGCTGGATCACGGTGCCACGGTCGAAGCGGGTGCTGTACACGCGCTTGTCGTCCATATACAGGTAGCCGCTGTCGTCTGCGTTATAGGCAAGGATATGCTTCAGGCGGCCGGTCTGGGCCAGCGGCTCTATCTTGCCGTCGGCCATATTTACGCGGAACAGGTCGCCGCGGTACTGGAAGATCAGTTCATTGCGGGTCTTGGCCCACACCACATCTTCTACGCCCGGGTACAGGTCGCTGGGTTTCAGTTTTTCTTTTTCCAGCTTCTTCTTCAGCTCGTCGCGCAATTCCCACAGTTCCTTGGGTTTGTCGCTGAGCTTGGCGGCTTTCTTTTCCGCTTCGTCGGCCTTGCGGTCCGCTTCCGCCACTTCTACTGCGCCCTTGCCGTCCAGCCTGGCTGCTGCGGCGGCGGCCTTTTCTTTGGCCGCGTCTGCATCCAGCTCTGCCTTCTTCGCTGCATCCTTGATTTTTTTCTCGGCCAACTCGCGCTTCAGTACTTCCAGCGCCGCGGTTTCCCATTGATACAGGTCCACCTTTTCACCGCGCAGGTAGGCGGCCTGCGCTTCGGCCTTGGCCTGGCGTTCTGCTTCTTCTTTTTCTTTTTGCAGGCCCTTCTTGGTGAAGCGCTCCAGGTCCTCGGGGGCATCGTAGGCCTTCATGATGGCCGGCGAAGTGATGCGCGTGCCCTGTCCGGTCTGGGTGTCGTACACATACAGGTCGGAACCGTTTTCGCCAAATGGATTCCACAGGTAGGCCAGGTAGCGGCCGTCTTCACTGAAGTGCAGGTTGTGCGCTGCTTGTCCTGCATAGCTGCGGGCAGGATACAGGCGCTCCAGCGTCAGTTCGCTGGCTTTCAGCCTGACCATGGGGGCGGCGGGACTGGGGGAGGTGGCTGCCTGGGCATATGCATGGCTCAGGCCGAAGCCTGCAGCGGCTGCCCAGGCCAGCGCTACACTGGCGGATAATAATCTTGGCGTCATTGGGTTCTCTCGGGTGATTGCCCGCCTCGTTTTTTACTCGGCAGGTCTAATTAGAGTTCAGGGCAATTTATGTTGCCTGACAGATATGGACAAGCATGGATGGAAACAGTTCCTGCATGGGAAGTATTTCCATGGAAAATTTCCAATTTTTTACCCAGGTTTTTGAGATCAGCCGTTTTTGCCGGTTTTCCAAGCCCATATCATTAGCTTATCTGCACTTTTAGCCGCTTTATCCATGCTTTTTGTCATTCTGTCGCAGGTGAATTGAGCGGGATTTCAAGTTTCCCTAAGATGCTTACATCGGATCAAACAATATTGATCGCGACAGAAATCCTAGCCGAAATGACAAAAAGACCAAAGGACCTTGCCATGAACACCAGAACACGTAACTACTTGCTGAGCTTTACAGCGCTGCTTATCCTGGCTGCGATCGCAGTCTGCGCCCTGGTAGCGATGGGAGGCAGCGATGCCGGCTGGGCCGTGACTATGGACGGGGACACCGTAGACGGCTTTGCCGGCGCGGGTTTTGCGTTCGGCGGCCTGGTGATAGGCGCGGTGGCCACCGTGTTTGCCCTGGCTGTCGTCGGCGCGGTGCTGGCCGGCGTGTCCCTGGTGCTGATAGGCGTGTTTGCCTTTGTGCTGCTGGCCATCTTGCTGGCGCTGGCCCCGGTCATATTGCCGGTAGTGCTGCTGGTTGCCCTGATCGCCTTCATTGCCAGGAAAAAGCGCGCTTGATCGCTGGCTTGGTGCAGACGCAGCGCCGATTTATTGCTGATTGAATACTTGCTTTCGCCGTAAAAACCGGGCCCTTGATGGGCCCGTTTTTGTTTTTATCGGGGAGCTATACTTTAGGGCGTGTTGAAATCAAGCGATGCTCTTGCAACTCCTTCTATCTTCCCTTCTTTTTTGCGTCCTGAGGGGCCGGCAATGTTAAGATGCGGGGCTTTCAGAACGTATGGCTGCATACGTTGCTATTATTGAACTAAAGAGGGTGCATGAAAGACTATTACTTTGTGTTGGGTATCCCGAGTACGGCGCCGCTGTCGGAGGTGAAAAAAGCATTCAGGCAGAAAGCGTCTGAATTTCACCCGGACAGGAATACGTCGGAAATAGCGCCGGAAAAATTCCGCGAGATCAGGGAAGCCTACGACGTGCTGTCGGACGATGCGGCCCGGGCCGCCTATGACGAGAATCGCCGGCGCAACCTGCTGGAAGACCCTCTGCAGACCGCAACAGAAATTTGGAAGAATTATTTATCAGGAGTATTGCAGTGAAGCTGTCTAATTTTTTTGAGGCCCTGGCATCTGCGTATGAAGCGGAACTGGAGGATTTGCGCAGCGATTCCGAAGGCAACGATATTCTGCGCAAACGCCTGATGACCAAACGCGGAGAAGTGCCGCTGCTGTTGTCCATGTTGAAGAGCAACCCTGAAATGGTCGCGGTCGCCTTTCATGGCGGCATCAAGTTCATGAATCCCTTGGTCATGGAAGCATTGGCATCCAAGGAGCCGAACAGATTTCCTTCCTGGAAAGAATTGAAGGGCAGCCTGGTCATTGAGACATGGGCTGAGAAATTGAGTGCAATAGTGTTGGATAATGCAGATGGCGAGCAGTTCATGGTGACCGCCGCTTGCCTGGAATACCTGAACAAAAGCGGACAGTCGCGCGCAAACAATCCTTCCAACGTGGAAGAGGCCGAAGAGGAAGATGAAGAAGAGAGCGAAGCCAATGAAGGCCGCTACCATCTGGATACGCGCAACGGCAGCGGCGACGAATACGATGAAGATCAGGGCGATCTGGAAGAAGCCGGGGCCGACTGGCTCGTGGAGCAGGGCTTCGACCGTAAAGATTAAGCAGAACTTAGGACAACTATGAAAACAAATTTCCCCGCGCTGATAGAGGCGCAAAGCCTGGTCAAGATAGGCGACATCGTCGGTGCAGAATCGGCACTGGCAACCATGGCGGAAACCGAGGGCGACCATGCATTGGTGGCGGCGCTGGACGAGTTTCCACCCAAGGATTTGCTGGCGATCATCCGCGAATACGATGCGTCGAAAGAATCGCTGGTCAACCTGCTGGTGACGCCGGAACAGTTCGCCAAGGCGGTGGTGCTGGAAAAGCGCTACGGCGACCTGAGCCATGAACAATTGCGCGGCATGATCAATTCCGTCATCTTTCGCGAAGGTGCCGACGCAGCCGAATTCCTGTATGAAATCGGCGAGCTCGACGGTGGCTACGATGCGCTGGTCGATTACCTGTCCGAGCGCACCAAGCGTGTGGAACATTTTTATCGCTATGGCACCTTCGACCTGTTCGAATACGGCGACGACGTCAAGACCCAGGCCATAGACGATGACTTGATGAACCTGAGCGGCGATACCGATGCGTCGGTGTCCGCGCAGGATATGGCAAATGTGATCGACCATGACTGGATGGAAGTGACCTACATCCTGCGCTTCCAGTTGCCTGAGCTGTTCAGGGAAGTGCTGCTGAAATTGCGCACCCGCTACCAGAACAGTGCGCAGGCGCTGGAAGATGCCGAGGCCGATGCGCTGGTGTCGGACGAGGATGAAGAAGACGCGCCGAAGAACGAGAAGGTAGACAAGGGCGACGAAGAAGAGTCCGCCCTGTAGCCCACCGCCCGCGGGAGGCCGAAACGCTTCCCGATTTGCACCGCCCGCCCTGGCTGGGGCCTGGCGGTTCCACTTCCCTTGAAACGACTGATGAGCGATGCCTGAAAATACGTCCAATATCTCATTGTTTGAAGATCGTCCTTTCTTTGAAAGGGCCTTGCGCCTTGGCGTTCAGCAAGGTGTCGTGGACCAGGCCAAGATTGCCGCGATAGAAGCCGACGCCCCCAAGGGCATGGTGCAGATCGCGGAGGCTTTCGGCAGCAAGTATTTGCGGCCGGAAATAGAAACCGCGCGCAAGCGCATCGTCAACCTGGTCAGCCTGTATTTGTTTGAGACTGCCAATGGCGACCTGGAGGTGGCGGCCAAGCTGATCCGCGACAATAGTTTCCTGTCTTTGTCGCGCGGCGGTTCCGGCCTGATCAAGGCGCTGTTCGCGATGCCGGAATATGCATTGCTGGGACGCGAAGAAAAAGGCCGGGTGGAAGACTTCCTGGAATACTGGTCGCGCAAGGAAAACCAGATCGACTATCAAAAGGCGTTGGCGCAGCGCAAGGCCAATATGCTGGAGATAGAAGCGGGCCTGTGGTTTGGGCAGCAGTTGGAGCTGGAACGCGAGGATCTGCGGGAGCAGGACGCCGATGCCGAATCCGTGATCCGCACCGCGATGTTGTTGCGCCTGGCCGGCAAGGCCAATGGCAGCTTGTTGAACCAGGTGGAGTTTGCCGGCCTGCTGGATGCCATCCGCGCCAAAGGGATCAAGCTCAAGAAGACAACGAACGGCAAGGCTGGAGAAATCCCTGAGAAATACCGCGCGATCGCGGAGCGTATCCAGAAAGAAGTGGCCGAACGTGATTTGCCGCGTATCCAGGACCTGGAAATCTCGCTGGATAAACTGGTCTATGAACTCAAGGACAGGTATTACCTGCGCGATTATGAAGTGGAAGATACTTCAGAATACGATGCGCTGGTCTCCAAGGAGTGGACCAAGCTCACCAAGGGCAAGACCGACATCGATGCACTGCTGACCCTATTCCTGTGCCTGGCCGCAGACATGCCGCCGAAAACCAGCCTGACTGAAGCCGGCGCCAAAAAGCTGGTCAAGAAGCTCCGCGACGAGGGCTTCAATCCGGATGCCGCGGCCGAGTTCATCAAGATGGCTGCCCCGCATGAAAAGCAGGAAAGCCTGCTGGCAGACTGGGAAGAGTTTGTGGAAGAAGCGAATAACTACCTTATGGATGACTGGGATAGCAACTACACCGGCGCCATGCGCTTCCTGCGTGAGAATTGCTATATAGAGAAAGCGAAGAAGTAGCGCTGGGGTGGGCTGCCGGCAGTGATCAGTCTGCCGCCATCCTCCTCTCTTAGCTGTAGGGTGGGCACC
>Ga0207076_1018_pt1 | contig 49256 bp, 43 predicted proteins | sample Alteio_BWMinHeat_62_FD_153568 | JGI IMG/M metagenome (GOLD analysis project Ga0207076, IMG submission 153568) | Enriched cells from forest soil in Barre Woods Harvard Forest LTER site, Petersham, Massachusetts, United States -... | ecosystem: Environmental > Terrestrial > Soil > Temperate forest >... | reverse complement strand
ACAATATCTCTCTTGAACAACCGGATCAGCAAGGAAGCTCCTCGCGGTATCCGTATGAACTATCGCTCCCTGATCTAGCACGTATACGCGATCTGAAATGGAAACAGCTAGTTCCACATTTTGCTCTACAAGAAGGATTGTTTTTCCAGATTTCTTTAATCTAGTAAATAACTCAAACATTTCATCTACTAAAATCGGCATGATCCCTTCAGACGGTTCATCAAGCATGATCATGTCAGGATCGGATGCAATTGCCCGCGCAATCGCCAGCATTTGCTGCTCCCCACCTGACATAGTCGTGGCGCTTTGATTTAGCCGCTCTTTTAAACGAGGAAATATTTCCGCAATCTGCTCGATAATCTCCTTTTCCTGACTCCTCCTTGTTGACGCAATAATGCCGAGTTTAATATTTTCAAGAACCGTCAGTCCAGGCACAATGCGTCTCTCTTCCGGCACATAGGCTAAACCCATGCTGAAACGCTTATGAGCTGGCTGAAGAAGGATGTCTTCACTCTTGAACTCAACGGAACCCTTCACTTTTGTCAGTAGTCCCATGACGCTTTTAATAGTGGTGGTCTTGCCGGCACCGTTTCTCCCAAGAAGGGACACTACTTCACCTTGCTTGACTTGAAAATTCAAGCCCTGCAGCACATGGCTGTTGCCATACCAAGTGTTTAAGTTTTTAACATTTAACATTAGATACCTCAAATCCTGGTTAGTGCTGTCCTAAGTAGACGCGTTTAACTTCGTCATTATTGCGAATATCCGAAGGTGAGCCAGATGCCAAGTATTCGCCATGATGAAGTACCACCAGGCGGTCACTAATGCCCATGACCATTTTCATTTTATGCTCCACCAGGATGACGGTTCTTTCAGAAGCCAGTTTCACAATTAAATCGATCATGGACTTAGTTTCTTCAGGACTCATGCCCGCTGTAGGCTCATCAAGGAGCAAAAGGCTTGGATGAGAAGCCAGCGCGATTGCGATTTCCAACGCACGTTGCTGTCCATGTGCCAGATCTGCCGCATGTCGTCTAGCGTGTGCATCTATACCAACCGTTCGTAGCAGTACATGTGCTTGCTCGATCAGATCTAGCGACGTGCGGCTTTGCCATAAATTAAATCTCGATACCTGCGCTTGCAAGGCGATACGAACATTCTCAATAACAGAAAATCGAGGAAAGATATTTGTAATCTGAAATGACTTGGCAATTCCGATATGTGAAAAACGATGCTGTTTGTAGCCAGTAATGTCTTTGCCGTTGAAAATCACCTTGCCGCTGGAAGGTGCGAAAGATCCAGACAAAATATTAAAGAATGTACTTTTCCCAGCGCCATTGGGGCCAATGATAGACGTCAATTTTCCGCGTTCAAAGTCGATTGAAACGTCATTGAGAGCCACAAAGCCCCCAAAGCGTCGTGTTACCGCCTGGGTTCTAATAATGAAATCAGTGGACATTGAGCTTCTCCAGTATGGTGCCCCACACTCCCTTGGGAAAGAAGAGAACGAAAATGATAAATATGATGCCGACATATAGCTGCCAGTGCTCTGTCCATATCGAAAAAACGTCCTGGATCATTAAGAACAGCGCGGCCCCTACAAACGGCCCCAGGAACGAGCCCATACCACCGAGCAGGCAAATCATGACCACCAGCCCACTGGTTTCGTAGTGCAAGGTTTCAATCGGGACGCTGGACAAATGGATCGCATTCAAAGCCCCGGCCAAACCGCAAAATGCGCCTGACAGTACAAAAGTCAGCAGCTTTGTGCGTTCAACATCGAAACCGCAGGCACGCGTCCTAGCTTCGTTTTCTCTCACTGCTTCCACAACACCGCCAAATGGAGATGCCAGAATCCGTGATACTACCCACAAAGCCAAGGCTACAAATACTAAGAAAAAATAATATTTGACGGTAGGATTCAGTAAATCTAAGGTAAGTCCCGGCAGGACAACCTCCGGTACGTTTACGCCGCGCAGTCCATTTTCTCCACCAGATGCGGGGAACTGATACACCAGAAAATAGACGCATTGCGAAAGTGCTAGGGTAACCATCGCGAAATAAATGCCACGGGTACGAATTGCCAGCAATCCCATCACCAGTGCAACAACACTAGAAACTGCCATCGCCGATGGGATAGCGATCCACCATTGAAGATGATATTGAGCAATCAAGATGCCTGCCGTATAAGCACCTACCCCCAAAAACGCTGCATGACCAAATGAAAGCATGCCCATATAGCCGAATAAGAGGTTAAATCCAAGCGCATATAAGCCATAGATCAAGACATTGATTGCAACTGATTGGTTCGGCGTCAGCCACGGGAAAACAGAAAGTAGCAGGACGCTAGCAAATACGCGATGAGATTGAACCCATTGCATTAGCGTCGCAAATTTTGGGATAAAAAGTGTTTTAGTCTGTGTATTCATGATGTCAGCTCATTAGACCGGAACGACCGAACAGCCCTTGCGGTTTGACTAGTAGGACCAGCGCCATGATGACGAACATGGATACTTTGGCCCCCTCTGGAAAGAACAATACAGCGAGGCTTTCCACCACGCCGACCAGCAACCCGGCGATCACGGCGCCGACCAGTGATCCCATACCTCCAACCACAGTAACCACGAACGATATGATCAGAACAGAACCGCCCATTTCCGGTGTGATGCCTTGTAAAGGAGCGGACAATACACCGGCCAAACCTGCGATGCCGGTCCCCAGGCCAAAGACAATCAGCCATACTTTAGTGATGTCAATGCCAAGAATGCGAACGATAGAGGGATCACGCGCGCCTGCTCGGATAATCAACCCAAACGAAGTTTTCTCTATAAAGAACCAAAGCCCGACAAGAATGATGGCCGTGACTACGATAACAAAAATTCGGTACGCGGGGAATTGCCCAACAAAGACATCGACAGAATCCTGGAGTGCCGCTGGTGTATCGAAAGGCAGTCCTTGCTTCCCATATCCCATTCGTACTAGCTCAACCATCACGTAAGCCAGGCCAAATGTCAGCAGCAGTGGGTAATCTATTCCGCGGCCGTATAGGGGACGAACGAGGAAACGCTCTACTAACAATCCGATGGCCCCAGTGATTACAGGGACGCCAATCAAACATATCCAAAAATTGGGAAATATCTGATACAAGCTATAGCCTGCGTAAGCGCCCACCATAAAAAAGGCGCCGTGAGCAAAATTGACCACCGTAAGCATGCCGAATATCAGTGATAGTCCGACCGCCAGTAGTACATAAATTGCGCCTAGTGCAAGGCCAGTAAATATCTGAAGTCCAAGTAATTGCGCGGTAATTCCGTCCATAGCATCCTCATGTTCTCAATGTGATCAGCGAGGCGACGCAGAAGCAGTCGCCGCACAGCACAGTTACTTAAATCCCAGCTCAGTGCATTCACGCAACAGTTTCTCGGAGCCTGATACAACCTGCAGCACTTTGAAAACGTCGGCAGGGTTACGCGCCTCCTTGGAATTCGATTCAATAATCAGCACGGATTGTACCGATTGATGATCACATGCTCGGTAGTACTGTTGACCTTTATAAGTGTCGTATTTAAGCGATGCCAGCGCATCCGCCACTTTTTCAGTATCAGCAGTCCCAGCTGTTTTTACAGCAGCAAGTAGGGATTTCACTGCTGAATAGGCCATTGAACCGTAGTCAGATGGATATACACCGTCATTGCTCGCCTTGTACTGATCATTGAACGTTTTTGCGCTAGCTGTTTTGTCTTCGATGCTCCAGAAATAGGAAGTTCCGCCAACAACCCCTTCATAGACATGCGGGCCGGCGGCGAGGCGTGACGTATAGGTCATAATTGGGGTAACAAACTTCATTGACTTTTTCATGCCAAAGTCAGTGGCCTGCTTAATCGAGACCTGGTTATCTCTGCCAAAATTATTGAACACCAAAATATCAGGCTTCAGTGCCTGTAATCTTGGTAGGAAGGTCGAATAGTCTGAGGAGCCCAGCGGATGCTTGAGTTCGCCCACTACTTCGGCGCCCATCTCTTTTGCAACCCTGGTAAAGCCGCGGGTCATCTCCTGGCCATAGGCATAGTCGGCGGTCAGGAACGCAATGCGCATTCCTTTCTTAAAAGCGTAATGACCTACCGCTTGCGTCGTCATATGCGGGTTAAGTGCCTCGTGAAACGTATATCGGGAAAAATCGGAGGATTCGTTAATGACGTCCGACTGGCTGATCGATATGTAGATCACCTTCCTCTGTTTGGTTACGTTGTTGATGGCTAGCTGGGTAGCCGCCGACAAGCCCCCGACAATGAAGTTGGCCTTATCCTTTTCTATCAGCTCAAGTGCGCGGGTCGCTGCCTCCCCTGGGTTTAGCTTGTCGTCACGCACCAACAGTTCTGCTTTGCGACCGTTTAAGCCGCCGGCATCATTAAATTCCTTGACGGCCAGCTCCGCATTCTTGACCTGGTCTTTTGCCTCGGCGCCATAAGGACCGGTGAGCGGAACTGGTAATCCGATTTTAATCGGTGGAATTTGCGCATAGGCAACCGATGTACTAAGTGATGCCGCTGCACAAAAGGCATGCGCCCATTTGCGGATGATATTCATGTTGCCTCCTAGGTTCGTTAAAGTGATTTGACGGCGCATTTTTTTACGTTCTTAATTATCGCTCGATAATTATTGATTCAGGAAACCTTATTTGTCAAGCGATAAATAAGGGGTTATACTTAAGACGCACCACATGCACACGCTCAAGCGGACAGACGCCAGGAACTATGAAAACCGAAATCTTGCAAAGAAAGAACACCCGAACTGCTCCCACGGTTCGCGGCAAACGTTTGGCTCCAGAAGAGCGGGAAAAGCAAATAGTGGATAAAGCCATTCAATACTTCGCCGCACATGGATTTTCCGCGAGCACCCATGAGCTGGCTCGCGAGATTGGCATTACGCAGCCGCTGCTGTATCGTTACTTTCCCAATAAAGAAGCACTGGTCGACCGCGTTTTTCATGAGGTTTATTTATCCCGTTGGAATCCGGATTGGGAAGATGATCTAAAGGACCGCACCAAGCCCCTGCACCAGCGTATGTGCGCCTACTACAAGGACTATGCCCGCATCATTTTGCGCAATGAATGGGTTCGCATATTTATTTTTGCCGGCCTGACACGCGAGGGTATCAATAACCGCTATTTGAAGCGCATCCGCGAGCACATCTTCGAGTTGGTGTTGAGCGAATTAAGGCATGAATACAAGATTTCGGATCCCTCGCCGCAGCAATTGGAAGACGAGGTAGAGCTCGTCTGGAGTGTGCACGCAAGTATTTTTTACATTGGCATGCGGAAATGGGTGTACGGACTTGATGTGCCAAAGGACATTGACCGCCTGATTGAGCAAAAGGTCGCGTCGTTCCTGGATGGCGCGCCGGCAGTAATGCGAAATATGCGGCGAATCGGCTAAGACTCCTTTCATTTTTACCATCCCACGTTTAAGTAAGCAGAATTTTTATGCCAGAAGCCTTTAAATTTACCTTGCTATTTATCGATTGATTATTTATATTTGAAGCTATCCATACTAAGGAGACAAAAATGGGGCTTCGAAAATTAGGACATTACTCTATCCGGACAACCGACTTGGAGGCTTCGCGTACTTTTTATACAGAAGTGCTCGAACTCAAGGAGGGCTTCCGCCCCCCATTTAATTTTCCGGGCATCTGGCTGTATCGCGGCGGCGACGAGGCTGATTTTGGCGTGGTCCACATTATTGGCATCGACGCCAACGACCCAACAGGCCTGCTTGCCTACTTAGGCGATAAATCTCCGGAACGTCTGCAGGGAACAGGCGTTGTCGATCACGTCGCTTTCCTGGCAGATGGCTTAGCAGGGATGCGCAAAAAACTCGAATCTCGCTCGATACCATTTACCGAGCGGACAGTGCCATCCCTCGGCCTGCATCAAGTCTTTATTTTGGATCCCAGCGGCGTGACCATTGAACTCAACTACGCCCACCAGGAAGCCATGGCGCTAGGTTTGGCATAACAACAAGGGGTAATCATGAAGCGAGTCATTATCATTGGCGGGTCACTTGGTGGCTTATTTGCTGCAAATTTGCTGAATCAGGCCGGATGGGACGTGCAGGTATTTGAAAGAGTTGGCGATGAACTCTCAGAGCGCGGGGCTGGCATTGTCACTCATGCGGAGTTATTCGAGGTGCTGAAAAAAATTGGGATATCAATTGACGACGATATCGGCATTGAGATATTAAGCCGGCGCACCCTTGATCAATTCGGGCAGATTCTATGCGAACGCAACTATCCTCAAATTCTGACGGCTTGGGGACGCTTGTTCGGCCTACTGAAAAAAAAGCTGCCCCCAGGTCAATATACATCGGGAAAAACCTTGGGTAGCATTCGGCAACTCGGAGAGAAAGTAATCGCCGAATTCACTGACGGAACTTCTGCTGATGGCGATCTGCTAATAGGTGCAGATGGCATCCGTTCGACAGTGAGAGCTCAATATCTACCGTCCGCCATGCCTCAGTATGCGGGTTACGTTGCCTGGCGCGGCCTGGTTGAAGAAGGCGAACTTTCAGTCGCAACCCACGACTCCATTTTTGGGCACTTTTCCTTCTGCCTGCCTCCGCGCGAGCAAATATTAGGTTACCCGGTCGCTGGTGCCTATAACGCCCTCGAAGCCGGACAACGCCGTTACAATTTTGTGTGGTACCGCCCTGCGGACGATGAAGAGTTGCGGCGCCTCAGTACCGATGGCTCAGGCAAAGTGCATGACAATGGTATTCCACCACCGCTCATTAGCCCTGCCGTGCTAAAAGAAATTCGAACCACCGCCAATGCCGTATTGGCACCGCAGTTCGCCGAACTTGTTGCCCGCACTGCCCTGCCGTTCTTTCAACCTATCTACGACCTGCAAACACCCAATCTTGTATTCGGCCGCGTCGTACTGCTAGGGGACGCTGCCTATGTCGCACGTCCGCATTGCGGTATGGGCGTGACGAAGGCGGCCGGCGATGCAGTGGCCCTGGCAACCCTGCTGGCGTCACTAGGGATTGATGCCGCTCTGGAGCAATACAACCAGCTTCGCACCAGCTACGGCGCCGGCATTGTGAAACATGCGCAACACCTAGGTGCTTACATGCAGGCGCAAATAAAGACCGGCGAAGAGCAAGAAATGGCGGAAAAATATCGAACTCCCGAGGCTGTCATGAGGGAAACGGCGGTACCTCCTCAATTCAATTAAATTTTCGAAGCCCTGATCGGCTTTCAGCAAGCCTAGACAAATGAAGGGCATATCGTGGGCAAGGCTACTGAATCGGATATTTTGTCGGATATGGCATGGCTACGCCACCGACCTCATCGTTGCGCGCGGTCACGGCCGTCGCGTCAATCCCGATAGCGGGAGCCTTGGCTAACACTTTGGTACAGGCTGCTGGTAAGCGCCTGCACAACTTGCCATTGGCAGAGCCGCGGTTGCGATCGTGAGTGCATTCAACCTTCCATTGCTGCCGCCCAGGCAGCAATGGACCTAACGATGGCCCATTACCCCGACTACGCATTGGATTTTATCTAAAAAGCTAGGCATGCACATTCTGATCCGCCACATAAATATCTTTGTCAAACCAGCGCACTCCATCACTCCGAACCGTTGTCCGATTTAGGATTCGTCGATATTCCGCACTAATAGGTGTCGCTTTATGCGCAACGTGAAAATTGTCTGCAACGACAAAATCGCCGGCTTGCCATTCATGTGTGTACACAGCACCAGGGCGTGAAAAATGCGCGTCTAATTTTTTTATCAGCATCGCCGATTTATCGGGCTCCAATCCGACAATACCCCCGGTAAGCCCAACGTTTAAGTAAATCCCAAGTTTTTTGGTTTTTGGATGAGCTAAAACGAGCGAGTGCTGTATGCCATTGTGATGGGCAGTAATCAATTGACCAATTTCCATCTTCATAGGAGCAGGCAATTCTTCGTACGCGAGCTGCAAATCTGTAAATAAGGTATCGCCGCCGACCTTTGGTTGTTCGACGAGGTACCAAATGGAAATTGGAGTAACCCTCTCCTTGAATGAACCATCGGAATGCCAGTAGCGGCCAACATCGGTGTTGCCATCGGTAGCGCGGCTTGCAACCCTGAAAATTTGCGGAAGACCAGGAATCTTCGCAACGCTGGGAGGAAATGACTCAAGAGTCCCAAATGTCTCCGACACTGAAATTTGTTCCTGTGGACTCAAATTCTGTTTATGTGCAACCAGTAGTCCGTGCTCGAGCAACGCCGCACGAAGTCTGTTAGCGTCGCGGTCAGTTATCTCTTTCAAATCTATATCTTCAACCAATGCACCAAAACCTGTAGCCATCGACGTAATTTTCATGTTGTTCTCCATTAATATTTTCATAGGTCGCTGACATGCTTGTAGCGAATGAACGAACTATATACGCGGCCTTAGCGGGTGAGAATATACAGAAAACGGTGGGCACTATTGCTCCACGCGCAAAGGTTCTCATTTGCAAAACTCAGAATCTTTGCCTAGTAACATGCCAATCAAAGTATCACCCGCGTCGCAACGGTTAAACAAGCAACCTCAGCGGCAAGATACTGGCCAGTCGGTCGGGAGCGATGTCTAACCGCAATTCACCAGCAGGCGTGAGCACGGTTTTGGAGCCGTTGCCGCTGCGGCGATTGCCGCTCGCGCTGTCTCTGAATTTGAATTGATGGCTTCGTCCAATTCCAGCATACGCTCTGCTACTGGTCTTTTGGCAGTAGCAGAATGCGCGCTGTGTGACTAGACTCACTATTGCTTACCAAAGCGCCAACGGTATTTAACGTACTTCTACCATTCACCAGGAAAGGCCAATATCATGTCCAAGAAAAATGAAAGTGAAGAAATCAGCTCACGCCGCAAATTGCTTGTTTCCGTTGCCGGTGCTGCAGCCGGCGCCGCACTTGCGTCTTCCAACGCCGTAGCAGCTTCAGCCAAGCCGGCGACAAATGCTAGCGTTGGCAAGCACACTATCAACACTGTAACAACCAAAGACGGCACTCAGATTCATTTCAAGGACTGGGGAACAGGCCCGGTTGTGGTGTTCAGCCACGGATGGCCATTACAGGGGGATGCATGGGAAGACCAAATGATTTTCTTGGCAACCAATGGTTATCGCGTCATTGCACATGATCGGCGTGGACATGGTCTATCGAGTCAACCTTGGACCGGCAACGACATGGATACATACGCCGACGATCTGGCGACATTAATGGATGCCTTAGACCTGAAAGGTGCAACTATGGTAGGCCATTCGACCGGCGGCGGCGAAGTAGCGCGTTACATCGGGCGTCACGGCAGCAAACGCGTCGCCAAGGCGGTGCTGGTGGGTGCTGTCCCCCCACAGATGGTCAAGTCTGCCAACAACCCCAACGGCCTGCCAATGTCCGTATTTGACGGCATCCGTAGTGCGGTACTGGCTGATCGATCACAATTCTTCAAAGATCTAACGACCCCGTTTTATGGCTACAACCGCCCTGACTCCAAGCCTTCGCAAGGTGTCCGGGATACATTCTGGGCACAGGGCATGCAATGCGGAATCAAAAACGCCTACGATTGCATCAAGCAGTTTTCAGAAACTGACTTCACTGAAGATCTGAAAAAAATGGATATGCCGACTCTGATCATTCATGGCAGCGACGACCAGATTGTGCCGATCGATACGGCCGGCAAAGCATCTGCGAAGATTGTTAAAAACGCGAAATTGATTATCTATGAAGGCGCCCCTCATGGCCTGCCAACGACACATAAAGATAAATTGAATGCCGATTTACTCGCATTCTTAAAGTCATAGTCGTTTGAAGTTCTAGGCTACGATTAGTCGGCGCTGTAGCGTGTACAGCGCCGACCTTTCGTGGAGTAGCGGCACCTGCATCACCGTCTTACGATAGACCAAAATATCTCGGATAACAACCGACAGTTTACGATTCCTGGGGCATTCTCTAATTCATGCTAATTCAGGCTTTGCCTCAACAAGAATTGTTACTTTCCACAGCCCACTCAAGTGGTTCCTTGCCACTACTCGGTCTTCCATTTATTTTTCACTTTTCGAGAAAAGCGGCATGACCTGACTTGCGATTAAAACCAAGAATGCAATCTGCTTTTAAAAACGCAAAGTCATCTACTAACTGGGCGAAGGTCAACTCGCGTACCAACCCATGTGGCGATATCTGGCATATCGTCTGAAGCGTGTAGCGACATAATCATCCCTGGGATCGCAAAAATCCTGTCTGTATGCGGTTTTTGCCAACCTCAACCCACGCATGTGAATCGAAACCTATCTCAAGGACGTCGTGCTGATCGTCTTTGAATTTACGGATAAAACGAACGTGGAACTGTCCACAAACAACATTTCTTTTCCCCCCGGCTCGGATTGGGTATATTAGCGCTCAGAAAAAAATTAGGATTGCTTACCAAAGTTTCAGTAAGTAAATGACAACAATCGCGCATAAATAATTCCTATAGGCAACAAACTTCATGTTCTCACGAGTATTCTTTTTCCTGATCTGTCTGTTAATTGGCTGCGCTGCAGGAGCGACAGATTCAAGCTTACCCATGATCGATATGCGCCACACAGCTTGGAGGGCCAGTGACGGAGCTCCTGGCCGAATTACCAGTATGGCTCAAACACCGGATGGATGGCTTTGGCTGGCAACGTCTAGAGGATTATTTCGCTTCGACGGAGTTAGCTTCGAGAAATATCAACCCCGTAACCAGCCACTGATTTCCTCGAATGTATTCGCTGTCGGCACACTTTCGTCGGGCACCTTATGGATTTCATACCGGCTCGGAGGATTAAGTTTTCTACGGAATGACACAGTCGTCCACTATAACGAAAAGAATGGCCTGCCAATTTCATCATTGCGTAATCTTGTCGAAGACAAGGATGGAGGTATCTGGATTGGCAGTCCGGTCGGCCTTTACTATCGCCGACCGAACGAAACAACCTGGCACTTAACGAAGATTGATGGTTTAAGCGAAAAGGTGCGTGTTGCATCTATAGTCGTCGACGATAGAGGTACTCTTTGGGTCCGGACCTTGGAAGCGACAGTAGCGCGTGTATATGGTGAAAAGACATTTCACCGTGTCGCAGATGGGGGAAGTTTCGGCCAGATTGTAAAGGCGCCCGACGGAAGTGTGTGGATGTGTGATTTGGATAAACCGGGGATTCAACGGCTGAGCGAACCGCTCGAATCTAGCAGCATTCATTTCCCCGACTTGCCCTCGTCAACCCATCTCATATTCGATCATGATGGAAATGCGTGGGTAGCTCCCACCAATGAATTCGGAATCATGAGGGTTGATCGACAGGAAAAAGTCGATCAGATTTCAAAAATCGATGAGCCGCAAGGATTAACTGGAACGCCAAACGCTTTGCTGGTGGATATAGAGGGGAACATATGGGTTGGCACAGGCAAAGGAATTGATCGCTTTCGTCGAAATAGGCTAACCGCGATCAAGACCCCGGATTACCTCGCCGACGCTAATCCTATCGCCGCCGGCCCCGACGGGAGCTTGAGAATTGACCGTTATATTCTCAGCCATCCGGGAGAACTAGATCAAAGACTCGATACGGTCGGTCCACCACAAACAGCCAAGAACATTGTGACAAATGTGTACAGTGACCCTGACGGCAGTTTTTGGATTGGGGCGCTCGATGGATTAGCACACATAGTCAATGGAAAACGAATTGACATTGTTTTGCCTGGAACGCTTAAAAAGGGCACTATCTCAGGGATGACGAAAGACAAAAGTGGACGGCTTTGGGTGGCTCGTGGGAGAACCTACCGAATAGAAAATGGAGAGTGGATTGAGGCAGGAGGCATCCCGGGACTTGTCGGCTTCAATACAAATTCACTTTTTTGCGATTCGCAAGGAAGAATATGGTTTGGCGCTATTGGAAATCAGGTTGCCGTGCTGGATGGATCCCAGGTTAAGATTTTCGGGGAAAAAGATGGCTTACGTCTGAACTCAATAAAACAAATTATTGAACATGCAGGCGAGTTTTGGGTTGGCGGAGAAGGCGGTCTGGCGTACTTCGATGGAAAAAGATTTTCTTCTATTGTTGGATACGGAAACGAAGTATTTGCCGGCGCCTCAGGAATAGTCGCCGATGCTAAAGGAGATCTATGGATCAATGGCTTAGATGGCATCAGTAATATCAAAAAAGATGAATTATTAAAAGCAAAGGGTGATTCCACATATAGGGTTAAATTCGAAAGATACGATTTTCTTGATGGGTTAAACGGCACCCCATCTCAGTTTCCTCAAACTCCGAGCGCTGTTATCGGAACTGATGGTCGGATGTGGTTTAGTACATCCTTTGGTATCTACAATTTGGATCCAGAACGAATTCCACGCAACTCTCTGCCTCCAACTGTAATAATTCGTAAGCTGCGATCAGCCGACACAGAGTTCGCTCAACGCCCAGGACTATCACTTCCAGCAGGAACTACTAGCGCACAAATTGATTACACAGCACTCAGCTTGACTATGCCTGAGCGCATGCAGTTTCGATATCGCTTGGAGGGTGTTGACAAGAATTGGCAAGACGTTGGTACTCGTCGCACAGCTTTTTACACCAATCTGCCCCCAGGAAAATACAGGTTCCACGTTGTTGCCTCAAATAATGACGGCATCTGGAATAAGACCGGCGCCACGTTGGATTTCGCGGTTCAGCCTACTTTTGCACAAACATTCTGGTTCAAGGTGTTATGCGTTGTATTGGTGGCAACGGCGCTGTATCTCGCCTATCGCTGGAGACTAGCTTATATCACTAAAAGTGTTCGTGAGCGGCTTCAGGAACGGCTTTTGGAGCGAGAAAGGATAGCCAGAACGCTGCATGACACACTTTTACAAGGCGTGCAATTGCTGACTATGCGTTTTCAGTTTGCCGTCGACCGCTTGCCATCCGACATGCCGGAGCGCAAATTGATGGAACGAGCGCTCGATGTCGCAGATCAGGTTGTTGAGGAGGCCCGCGGCCAGGTCAAGAATCTAAGGTCCAATGCAAATATGGAAAGTGAACTGCAAAAATCTCTGAAAGAAGCGGCTAACGCATTGGGTCTTCAACAAAATATAGAATTCGAAGTTCGCATCGCCGGTGAACCTCGCGAATTGCAGCCTCTAGTGACAGAGGAAATATTAGGTATCGCGAAAGAGGCTTTGATGAATGCATTGAAACACGCAGACGCTACGAGCATATCAATAACATTGGATTACAACACCACATGCTTAATTTTGAGCGTGAAAGATAATGGCTGTGGAATTGACCCTGCTATATTGGATTCGGGTCACCGCGTTGACCACTGGGGCATTCCCGGCATGCAGGAACGCGCTGCCGAACTAAAAACTACGCTACTAATTAAAAGCTCCCTAGATGCAGGGACAGAGATTCTATTAAGCGTACCCGCACGTTTAGCTTATAGCGCAATTCCGTACGAAGCGCCTTGGGATCGTTTAAAGTTATGGGCGAAGGCCTTGATTGTGCACTAGCAATCATCTGGCGCCATAATATTAGTACACTTTCTCTGCAACTTTTCGCTACTGACGATAGATTATATGAATGCCGATACTAACAGCCGGTCCAACCCCGGAAATACTGATAGCGAGAATTTGGATCAATTGGCGCTAGACCACGTCATTACTGTAATGACAGTAGACGACCATTACCTGGTGCGTGCGGGAATAAAGGAGGCGATTGAGCATCAGGGTGATATTCGTCTGGTGGCAGAGGCGAACAACGGTATTGAGGCCATCGAACAATTTCACATCGTGCATCCCGAAATAACGTTGATGGATATATCCATGCCCAAAATGGATGGTGTGGACGCGCTGATCGCCATCCGTAGCCATTCCCCTTTTGCAAAGATAATTATGCTAAGCACGTATAGGGGCGACATCAGGGTGCGTAATGCAATGCGGGCGGGAGCAGCTGGTTTTCTATTGAAAAATACTTTACGCACAGACCTGCTCGACGCCATTAGGATGATTCATGCCGGCCAAAGTTGTATCGCTCCCGAAGTAGCGATGGAGTTAGCAGAACACGGTGACGATGGAGTTTTGAGCCCGCGGGAGACCGAAGCGCTGAAGTTGGCGGCAATTGGACAATCAAATAAGCGTATAGCAAGTCGCATGGCAATCACTGAAGATACCGTAAAAGCACACATGAAAAGCGTCTTGTATAAGTTAGACGCAAATGACCGAACCCACGCGGTGATTATCGCTCTGCAGCGAGGAATCATTACTCTTTAAGTTAAAGTATCTCGGGAATCGCGGCTGATTCGAGACCATTGAAAATACGCCTGTAGTTCCAATGAAATGTCTTTCCCCATAAGTTGCAGTTAGCCTCAGAATTGAATTGAGCACCGTATTGCTTGAATTTTTGGTGTCTTGATCGACGTTGGTTACATCCCTAGCTGTCCGAAATCGATCATATACCTGGACACCGCTCCAGCCATCACGGGACCGGGACAACGCAACGGTTACTTATTGCGGGTCATTGAAATCAATTTGTTGACTAAAAATTTCGCCAACCCAATCAGCAAATAAACGTAGCTTTGGCGAGTTTATTCTATTTTGCGGATACAGGAGCGAAACAGGCATGGGAGCTGGAGGCCAATCCGATAAGACCTCAACCAAATCACCTTTTTGCAAATGTTCTCGCACTTGATAGCGAGCAGGCTGCATGAGACCCAGGCCTTGAAGACCGCAAGCGACATGCGCATCGGCATCATTGACTGAGATTACGCCTGCCATGTCAATTTTCACCAAGCTTCCCTCGACCAGAAAATCCCAGTCGAAGGCCCTACCGGTCCTTCCGGAGCAATGAATAACCCCGCGGTGCTCTCGCAATTGTTCAATGGACGTTGGAGTACCAAAACGCTTCAAATACGTTGGCGATGCGCAAGTTACGAATTGCATGCTGCCAATCTGCCTGCCAATGAGAGAGGAGTCTTGCAAGTCTCCAACTCGCAATGCACAGTCAACTCCCTCTTGAGTCATATCAACCAAGCGATCAGTGAGACTCATAATCAATTCTAACTCTGGATACAGGTCATAGAACTCCGAAATGCGCGGCAAAATGACGTGGCGGCCGACGGCACCTGGCATATCAAGACGCAATTTTCCTTTTGGTCGTTTCTGCCCATGACCACGAAAGCTGTTCTCAGCTTCCTCGATAGCGGCGAGGATCTGCATACATTTTTCAAAATACTCAGCACCATCTGGCGTCAGAGACAGCCTACGCGTAGATCTTTGCAACAGTGTGGTGCCAAGAAATGCCTCCAGATTCTGCAATGTCGACGTCAGTGACGCGCGCTGCAAATTTAGCGTTTCTGCCGCTTTTGAAAAACTGTTTGCCTCCACAATTCGAACAAAGGTTTGCATGGCTTTTAGACGATCCAAGATTATCTCCAAAATTACATTGTTCAAATAAATCGAACAGTGTAGGTGCTTCCAGCGCTAACTATCTTCGCTGGAATATTGAATAAAATAGCGTAACGACTTGTTTTCAGCGTTACATTCAGTGAGGCAAAAACAATCAAGATGACAACTCTTATCTCTCTATTTTCTGATTCGGAACAATATCGCCCTTTTGAAAAAACCGCAAAGAATGTTGCTCAAGGATGCATTTCAACCACGGGGTACTGATCTACACAATTGAGAATCAATTTCGTCACTTCTCCCGTTCAATTCCATGAAGCATCATATTGGAGATTGTCTATTTCAGAAACCCTTTGGAGAACCTGCTAGTCTGCCCGCGATGGAAGTGCCCGATCAACTGAGTAATGTAACGGCGTCCTGACGAAAATATCAACTCTACTGCCTTTGGCAGAGAACAAGCAGACTAGCCATGAAACTTCTCTGCATTTCGTTTTCCAGAAACTTGAACACTTTAAACAGGAGCGTCTCAATGCAATAGGAATTAAGATTTCTGCAGTAAATGATTACGTATCTGCTGCTGCCTTCTCGTCCACTCCCTCTGTTGCATCTACAAATTACTGGCAATTTGGTTGCCCTGCATAAAGATCAGTACCAATTACCCTTTCGGATAATAGAAAATCCGGCTACGCAGAGCATACTGTCAAAAATTCCTCGTTTTTGTTATGCAAACACGAGTTCACGCTACCTTTAACCCGAAAGACAGCCATGACCTCTCAAATTACTAATAACGAAAAATCCCGCGATATTTTGCAGGAATTCGGTGCGCTGGCCGAAGTCCGAATTGGTCTAGCAGCCGATGTACGATCAACCAGCGTGCGCGCGCTTAACAGGCTACTCGCTCATACAATGGCAATCCGTGACACCTACAAGAAAGCGCACTGGCAAACATCTGGCGCAACCTTCTACCAATTGCATCTGCTGTTCGATAAACACTATGCGGAGCAGGCTGCAATCATGGACACCATTGCAGAGCGTGTTCAAACACTAGGCGGCGTCACATTTGCACTAGCTCAAGATATCGTCGAAGAGTCGTCAATCGCGAAGGCTCCGCGTGGTCGCGAATCAGTGATAGCGCAACTAACACGCCTGTCAGCTGCTCACGAGACAATCCTGATCGAAGCTCGCCCTCTCGCAAGAAGAGCTACTGAATCTGGCGACGACGGAACAAATGACTTGATCATCAGTCAGGTAGTACGCAATAACGAACTGCACAGTTGGTTCATTGGAGAACAATTAGCCTCTCAAATACACGGGCCTGCATAATTAAGTGCCAATAAAACAACAATTTCCAGAATTTAGATCTGACGCTATTAGTGCCTCACAATCAATCCTTGATTTCTAGAAAAGAGCTACACCACGTCTGACTGCATGAAACCTAAGTTGAATCATTCAAACGTATGAGCACAATATTGAACAATCCGCCCGTGATCGATCTGTCGGCATCGAAACTCATCCCGCTGCATGCACATCGATTGATAGTCTTACATCGCGCAGAACACCTAACCGGTAGAGGTATGGAGACTGCATTAGTAGCCTTGCCCGCTGTCAATGCTCCAACCGCTGAAGCGGGGAGTCTTTTGGAATGCGAGTTCAATCTGCGAAGCCGACTAGACCCTAATTGGGCCTTAATCCCACTATCGTTGGAAGCCTGTGGTCATGGGCCGGCACTCATTTTTTCCGACCCAGGAGGAGTGCCGCTGTGCAATCTTCCCCGAGGAAAATTGGACATGGGAGATTTTTTGTCCATTTCTTTAGCGCTCACAGCTGCGATAGACGACATGCATTCCAGCGGAATGTTTCATTTAAATTTGCATCCTTCCAGCATCCTTCTAGCAAGCAACCGGCGAATTTATTTGACCGGTTTTGGCAAAGCTAAATACTTCACTGAAACAACGATAGGATCAAAATCTACCGCCAAAATCGTCAATGCCGATATGACGCCGAAACAGCGGAAGGGTCTTGGCAAGATAGACGGCCAACGTGACGACTTGTACTCACTAGGTGCAATACTCTATGAGTTATTGAATGGAGAACCGCCATTCGCACAGTCTGCTTCTATCGATTCGACACGTTCTCACGTCCAAAGGCTTTCAGCCCGCCCTAGCCGGGTAAGCGCAAAGCTACGGGAGCACCTCTCTCAAATTATTATGAGGCTATTGGGTAGGCATAGCGATGACTCCTATGAAACTGCCCAATCCGTCCTGGCAGACTTTATACGATACCGAAGCGAATGGCGTAAGGGCAGCAGGATCACTCACGGCAAGCTCCCACAAAGCAGGGGCGCTCATGAGGTTTCCTCAAGCACTTCTGATCATTTAGATCTTCATTCGGCGCTACAGGCGTTACAGCCAATGTCGGGAGAGACGGTCATTGACGACCTGATAAAAACTCTGCTCGCGACCAGTCTGACCTTTGCAGGAGCCGATTCCGGCATGCTATTTCTAAACCACGATGAAAAACGCCTGATAGCCGCGCGCGCCGACATAACGAGCGATCAAATTGAGATCTTTCCTAGTCCAACGGAATTAAGTCCCGACGAAGCACCTAACACATTACTAAATGCAGTCGCCCTCGATCGCAAGAGTATCGTTTTGAATGGCTCCGCCGGTGCAAGCGCGCTGTTCCCAGACGCTTATATTCTACGAAGAAGTCCAGCTTCTGCTGTTTGCATTCCTCTCTTAAAATACACGAACCTAATCGGGCTACTTTACCTAGAAAATTCTACGGAACAAGGAATTTTTAATCATTCCCGCGTCATTGCTCTTGAGTTATTGGCGACGCACGCAGCACTTTCTCTCGACAACGCCTATTTATTCAAGCAACTGCAATTAGAGAATGATCTTCGCAGAAAAACTGAAGATGCGCTGAAAGCCAGCAAAGTATCACTCGAAATCGCACGAACGCTTACCCAAGCGGGGGGCTGGCGATGGAATACTGAAACCGGCGAATTTAGTTGCTGTGAAGGGCTCATCCAGATACTAAAATTTGACCCGCCTCCTCATACGATCACCTTCGAAAAATTCTTGGAGCGCATCCATTGCGACGACAGACCGCAGGTCGAAAAGGGAATATATGAGGCGTTAAACAAGGAGGGAAATTTACAACAGGAATACCGTATCACGCTGCCCGATGGCACTCTGCGTGATCTGGAAAGCGTCGGAAGAGCTGAAATTAATTGTGCTGGAAAGCTCGAAATTTTCGGTTCGGTAATAGACGTTAGTAATCGAAAGCGGTCTGATGAAGCTTTGCGCCTGGCACAAGGCGAACTTGCTCGTGTGGCGCGGATCACAGCAATGGGACAATTTGCCGCATCGATGGCTCACGAAGTCAGCCAACCTTTAGCCGCCATCGTGCTAAATGCCGACGCAGGTCTGTGTTGGTTGCGGCAAGAGCCGGCGCAGCTGGCCTTGGTAGAGGACGCATTGAACCTGATACTTCAAGCGGGCAATACTGCTGGGAGCGTGATACGCAGTATTAGGGGTATGGCGCGCAAATCGGGACCGGAACTTGCTCCTTGTATGGTAGACGATGCAATCCGAGAGGTGTTGCTACTACTCCGAGCTGAATTGCAAAGCCGTAAAGTGGGAGTCTACACTCAACTTACACTTGGCAAGCATTTACTCAATGCAGATCGGGCGCAATTGCAGCAGGTCATAATGAATCTAGTGTTGAATGCAATTGACGCAATGAGCAATATCGAAAACAGACAACGTTTGTTAGAAGTCCGTTCGGCGATCGCGGACACCTCAGGGACCCTGCGGATCAGTATCGAAGACAATGGCATAGGCATCGACACCATTTCGGCAGGATGCTTATTTGACCCTCTCTTTTCGACCAAACCCGACGGCATGGGTATGGGGCTGGCAATCTGCCGCTCAATTGTTGAAGCTCATGGTGGAAGAGTTTGGTGCACATCTCGGCAACCATACGGTACTTCATTTCACGTCAGCTTCCCACCAAGCTGCGAACAGGTTGAAATGTCCAACAATATCAAAATATTCGAATCCGGAAAGAAATGTATTTAATATGGAACCTATCTCTATTCTGATAGCGGACGACCATCCGCTGATACTCGCCGGCCTTACATCGCTCATTAATGCAACACCGGAGTTTCGTCTCGTAGCTCAGGCCTGCAATGGACGCCAAGCGTTGGAATATTACAAGCAATTGCGTCCAAATGTAATTCTCATAGATCTCAATATGCCGGAAATGAACGGAGTAGAAGCGATTGAACGTATTCGTCAAATAAACCCCAACGCATGTATCGTGATACTTACGTCGTACCAGGGCGAGGAAGATGTCTATCGCGGTCTGCATGCGGGCGCACAAGCATATTTACTTAAAGATGCAGGTCTAGAGCAACTGATTAAATGCATAAAGACCGTCGCTGTCGGGGGCAAATTCTTGCCAACCGAGGTCGCATCGAAATTGGCTGAGCGAATGGAGACAAACAGATTATCGAAACGCGAGCAGGAAATTCTGGTGCATCTTGCCACTGGAAAAAGTAACAAGATGATAGCGCGTAGCGCGGGAATTGAAGTCGGTACCGTAAAATTTCACGTAAACAATATCCTTGCGAAGCTCAACGTGTCAAGTCGAACTGAAGCAGCAACTGTTGCAGCAAGGCGCGGCCTACTAAGCATGTTTTGAATCGCTGCTTTCCTATCGGAAAGTATGGTATCGAATTCCCAGCTACGAGACGCCATCTGGGTTGCTCAAGTAGGCGTGAATTTGCGCGACCACAGCAGCTCCCTCGCCAACGGCTGAAGCCACACGTTTGATAGAACCGGCACGTACATCACCTATGGCAAATATTCCCGGCATACTGGTCGCCAATCCAAAAGTATCCCTGGCACTGGCATTGTTGGCCTGGCCGGTGAGTACGAAACCTTTCCGATCAAGAGTTAAGCCACAATTGTGCAACCAATCCGTTTGCGGTTCGGCGCCGATAAATAAGAAAAGCCTCGAGGCGGGAATAATCCTCTCGCAACCAAGCTGTAACAACCTTACAGCGGCAAGCCCTTCATCAGAACCATCCAATGCCGAAACAGTCGAATGGGTGTGAAGGTCTATGTTTTCCGTCATCGCGATGCGTTCTATTAGGTAAGCAGACATACGTTCCGTCAATCCAGATCCGCGTACGGCGATGTGTACCTTTAATGCATGCGATGCGAGAAAAACGGCTGCCTGGCCTGCCGAGTTTCCACCGCCAACCAGTACAACTTCTTGCTCGAAGCAGAGCTTTGCTTCGATGGGAGATACCCAATAATGTATTCCCCTGCCTTCGAAGCGCTCCGACCCTGCCAGGCCCAGGCGGCGATAGCGAGCACCAGACGCTATCACCACTGTATTTGCCTGTACATAGCTTCCATCATTCAATACCGCACGGCGGGGAAACGTGTCGCAGCACAAATCAACTACACTTAGAGGAACCGCGATTTCTGCGCCAAATTTTTGCGCCTGAACATAAGCCCGGCCCGCTAACTCTTGGCCGGATATTCCTGTAGGAAAACCGAGATAATTTTCGATTCGCGAGCTGGCTCCAGCTTGGCCGCCGAATGCGCGCTGCTCAAGCACAAGAACCGACAAGCCCTCCGACGACGCATAGACTGCTGCCGCCAGCCCGGCCGGCCCTGCCCCGACGATCAGGACGTCATATACGTGAGAATTTTTCAACTGCGGCAACATTCCCAGGCTCCTTGCCAGGGCGTTCTCGCTGGGATTAAACCCAACGCCTCCGTCCGGATAGATGACCAAAGGCAAATTTTGTGGCGCCGGCGCGTAAACTTGAAGCAGTGAGGCGGCGGCGGGGTCCGCGACCGGATCAAGCACAGTATGCGGATGTCCATTGCCAGTCAGGAAGTTTTGAAGCCTTACCATATCCGGGCTTCCGACCGTGCCGACCAGGGCCGGTCCACACTCACCAGTATCGAGAAGATTCATACGGCGCAAAATCAAAGCCCGCATAATACGCTCGCCTAAATTTGCGTTATTGACGATCAATCGACGTAGCATCAATGAACTGATCTGCAAGGTACTTACTTCACCGACGGCGGTGCCTTCAACGAGCGACGGCCGGTCCGACAACTGGCTAATCTCCGCTGTAAACTCCCCTGGGCCCTGATGTGCTACCGTAAATTGTCTATTCAGGCCATCGTGCCGGCTAATTACAACCCAGCCTGAAAGGATCACATGCATGCCGCCGGAAGCTTTTCCTGCATGAAAGATAATTTCTCCTGGACGCCAATGGTGCACGACTCCAAAGTGCATTATTGAGGCTATCTCAGCAATTGTCAGTACCGGAAAAATTTGGCTTCGACGACTCTCGATATCAACTGGATTTTCTACCGGTGTTCTGCCTGCATACGGGTCCAATGCGGGAGATTGAAATTTTTGCGGAGGAAAATCTGCGGGAGTCCCGCTGGCACCATATAGATCACTCATAATTACTACAGCCAAAGAGAGTAGGACGATCGGATGCAGATCTCACCACGCGAATACCATCTGACCTCAATCGGGAGGCAGTTCGTACAACTGTCAGATTGTCACTGGTGAATGACCAACATTTTTCTCTACACGACGGTTGCGAAAGAGTTCGACCTCCTCCACCCGCAGACATCTCAACAACGAAAAAATTCCCGCCATAAGTCACAATGGCATCTCACATGTAAGATAAATATTTTTGCGCCTTCGTACTGTGACACCGAGCAGCCCCGCTGTCCCAGTGCGAACTATCAATCGATTTATGATGAAATCTTATTCAAGGCTTCCGCTACTCCAGCCCCGTATGCAGGATCGGCTTTAGCGCAGTTGCCGACGTGACGAGCCTTTACCTCATCGGATACTCCACGCATCGCACGGGCTGTATTATCAAAGAGCGCCTGTTGCTGAACCGGCGTCATCAACCGGAACAGCGCTGCAGGCTGCGAGTAATAATCCTCATCAGCGCGATGATTCCAATGGTCGGCGGCGCCGTTGAGCGCTAGAGGAGGTTCGCGGAAATCCGGTTGTTCCTGCCATTCACCTACGCTATTCGGTTCATAGGATGTGGCACCGCCCATATTGCCGTCCATTCGCATCTGGCCATCTCGATGATAGCTATGAAAAGGGCATTTTGGTGCGTTGACCGGAATCTGATGATGATTCACGCCCAATCGATAGCGCTGTGCGTCACCGTATGAAAACAACCGCCCCTGCAGCATCTTGTCAGGAGAAAAACTGATACCAGGTACGACCTGTGCGGGATTAAATGCAGCCTGCTCAACCTCGGCAAAAAAATTCTCAGCGTTACGATTCAATTCCATTACACCGACTTCAATCAGCGGATAATCCTTATGCGGCCAGACCTTGGTCAAGTCGAATGGATTGATATGGTAAGTCGCAGCCTCTTCTTCCGGCATAATCTGGACAAACAGCGTCCAGCGCGGAAAAAATTTCTGTTCGATGCTTTCGTACAAATCACGTTGTGCACTTTCCCGATCACGGCCAATCAATGCCTCTGCGTCGGCGTCGCTTAAATTTTCAATTCCTTGCTGGGTTTTGAATGTAAATTTCACCCAGAAGCGTTCATTCGCTTCATTCAAGAAGCTGTAAGTGTGGCTGCCAAACCCGTGCATATGACGGAAAGTACGCGGCAGGCCCCGGTCACTCATGACAACAGTAACCTGGTGCAAGGCTTCTGGCAGCATGCTCCAAAAATCCCAGTTGCTGTTCGCATTGCGCAAGCCCGTACGTGGGTCGCGTTTAATGGCGTGGTTCAGATCTGGAAATTTCAGAGGATCGCGCATGAAGAACACTGGGGTATTGTTGCCCACCAGATCCCAGTTTCCATCTTCCGTATAAAATTTCATCGCAAAACCGCGGATATCGCGCTCTGCGTCCGCCGCGCCACGCTCACCAGCCACAGTGGAGAAACGAACAAACATCGAGGTTTTTTTTCCTACCTCAGCAAACAGCTTAGCTTTGGTATAGCCGGTAATATCGTGTGTCACTGTGAATGTGCCGTATGCGCCCGCTCCTTTCGCATGCATCCTACGCTCAGGAATCACTTCACGATCGAAATGCGCTAGCTTTTCAAGGAACCAGATATCCTGCAACAGAGCCGGGCCGCGTGGCCCCGCAGTCTGAATGTTTTGATTGTCAACGACTGGTGCGCCAGCAGCGGTGGTAAGCTTCTTCATGATCTCTCCGAGGTAAGGTTGAATCAGAATAGCCCCATTGATCAAACCTTCCCCCTGTCAAAAGCACACTTTTCTCCATGCATTTGGATCGGGCTCGCATGATTTTCCATCAGGCAAATTTATCAAATAAAAGTGCCCAGGAAGGTCAGGTTACCTCGGACATATTCCGATCATAAACTAAAATAGACTTGATTCAGAATCTGCAGCCCTAGCGTATACCGTTCACACACTTCACAATTATCGCGACGCGTTAAATCGGATCGAACATACGCCGGTCGACATAGCACCATCCCCAAGACTCACCTGGCTCCCCTGACCGCATCACAGCGTGCCCTGTGGACTCGAAATGTTTGGTCGCATGCTTGTTTTTCGATTGGTCGCAACAGCCGACATGGCCGCAAGTCAGACAAATGCGTAAATGCACCCAACTGTCGCCGGTCTTAATGCATTCTGCGCAGCCATCGCTTGTGGCGGAATGGGTCAAAATTTGATTGAAATGTTCGCATGGGAAACTCATGATTAACTCCAGTCTGACGCTTGGAACAACTAGGTATTGAGGCACTGCTCTCATTCCGCCTAGCCTACCTTCTAAAAATCGGCCGGTACGTGCGTAACTTGCACAACTCAAAATTGCTCAATAGTGCGTGTGGATCGGGTGAATTGATGGGGTGTGCGTCGGAGAACTCAAGCAAACAGCCATCGTCGAATCAGTCTAGTATAGTGCGGCATAACGACATATATCATGAGAAATACGACCGCTCCGGTAACTATAAGTGTGGTGAGAAGATGGTTATCAGAAGCGCCCAGAGTCCGAAGTACCGGCGAGACAATTAGAGACATGCCGAGTACTAACGGGTAGATGGCTGACCATGTAACCAGATATTGCTTCCAGCGCGCGGGCACCTTTGCTTTGGCTCCCCCTGGTGTAAACCAAAAATCGACGCCGCTGCTAATAAAAAAATCGTCGCCACTAACAAGTAACGGCTTAACCTTTTCTATCAGTTGGCTGCGAAACGGCGATGCCATCCATGTTTGCAAATTCGCTTTGGTGTCGAATCGGATAACAGTAGTGTAGGTCGAAGTGAGGCTTGGAATCGGTCGGATGACGTGCCAGTCCAAATTGCCGGTTGAAGACGTGCAAAGTGAACCGACTTCGCCTAGCCATCTATCGTATTCAGCGTGCCGATCTTCACGTACCCTGTGGGTGATAACAACTGTTGCCCCAGTATCGCTGGAACCATTAGGCGCTGTGTCCGTATACATAGAATCGATTTCGCTTTCGAACTGCATGTGTAGCCGTGACGAATATATATGGGTTCTACCCAACCACGCTATCGGACGTGGCGTTTAAGCTTCGCGATTCTTTTCCAAGTCCTTCGATTCCTTCTTAGCCAGCGAACTAGGCGGTTCAACACCGGTAATTTTACTAACACACTCAGTGCGCAGCCATGAGACAGTGACAGGCTCTCCAACAACGAGACGCTTTATAGTAGGCACTACTTGTTCACCGATCAGCATTCCCAACAAACCAATGAGAGCAATAGCAGGCGGGGCAGGCGAACGCACTTGCAGTAGGGCATAAATTACGCCCACCAATAATCCGGCGGCCAAGGAAATAAGATAGACCTTCATGTATTTCTCCTTCTAACAATCATCGCAGCTGAGCAAGATTGCCTTAGCTGTTCAAGTATTTGCGCACCGGCACCCAAAAAAAATTGAGCGCCGGCAAGGCTTTTTGGGTCTTACTTAGCGGGGACAGGACCCAAGGTTTCGTGGTTGCTTGTAATCCGTTGCGGTGCTTTATGCACCATAGTGTATGCATAATCGACACCCATGCCATAGGCGCCAGAATGCTCCTTCACTATCGCCATCACTGCATCATAGGTATCTTTCATCGCCCAGTCGCGTTGCCACTCGAGCATGACTTGTTGCCAGGTTACCGGCACAACACCAGCTTGTATCATGCGTTGCATAGCGTAGTCGTGCGCTTCTTTCGACGTACCGCCGGAGGCATCGGCAACCATATATATCTCGTATCCCCCCTCAAGCATGGCGCAGAGGGCGAAGCTGTTGTTGCACACCTCGGTCCATAAACCTGAAACTACTACCTTCTTCTTACCGTTAGCCGCGAGCGCATCGCGTACTTTCTGATCATCCCAAGAATTCATGGAACTGCGCTCAAGGATATCTTTACCAGGAAAAACGTCGAGCAGTTCTGGATAAGTATGCCCTGAGAAGGCTTGGGTCTCCACAGTGGTGATAATCGTAGGAATATTAAAGGCTTTCGCCGCTTTAGCCAGAGCGACAGTATTGTTTTTCAATGCCTGGCGATCCATTGATTGGACACCAAAAGCCATTTGAGGCTGCTGGTCGATGAAGATCATCTGGCAATTCGTCGGAGTCAATACTTCAAGTTTCGGGTTCATCATGATGGGATCCATTCATTGTAGGTAAAAGCGATGCCTTAGCGGACATGCAGCGCAACTTGGGCGATAGACGGTCCGTTCGAAAACCGGGAACTGCAACCGGTGCGGATATACGTACCATCTCCAGTCATGTTATGCCTTCCAAAAACCAAAAACCACTATCTAAATATATGAAAAAACGTACTTGACGAGAGCTTTTTCATGATCTTTAAACTTGGATAAATCATGAACATTGGAAATCTTTTTTTGACGAGAATCATATTGAGCAAGCTAATTCAGGCCCCGCGAATCAATAACTTACATGGAGGTGCCAGGCGTCGCTTACGATGAATTTACGGACGACCAGCGCATTGAATTTATTCGTGCCATCCGCGAGGAAATTTTCAAAGAAGGTATTGTTCGCACATTTACCAAGGGCAACATCTGCAAATCCGACACAATTTTCGGCGACGTGAAGGCTGACGTGGTAGCCTTGAAGGGTCCATTTTTTTAAGCGCGTCAATTTTTGCAGCCTCATCTTCGGATCTTCCTGGGACGATGAACCTCACGCAGCGTCAGTAATGACCAGCCTATGTCACCATTAAACCAAGATCAAGGCTGACTGAAGTGACGCGCGCGAAGCCGATTGGTATAGTATTTTCTTTGCGCCCTCAAACCCATCAAGGAAACAGCCTCATGATGATGACAGCTTCGCAGCAACCGATCCGGGTGATGATTGCTGATGATCATACTTTAATGCGTGAGGGCATCGCCGCAGTCCTTTCCCGCTTTGACGGCATTGAGTTGGTCGGACAAGCGAGCAACGGGCAGGACGCAGTCGAACAGTTCCTTCGCTTGCGGCCAGACGTAACGCTATTAGATCTTCAAATGCCGCTTTTAGGTGGATTCGATGCAATGATGTCGATCCGCTCCCTGGATAGAAACGCTCGTATTATTGTTCTCACCTCCTACAAGGGCGACGCTCAAGTGGGGCGCGCTCTAAAATCCGGAGCCGCGGGCTACCTATTCAAAGGTGCACTACGAATGGACCTGGTAGCGGCAATTCAAGCAGTCCATGCAGGTGAAAAATATATTCCTCCAGAACTGGCCGCTGAAATCGCAGCCCACTTGGAATGCGACGCACTATCCGGACGTGAGCTGGAGGTATTGCGACTTGTTGCTCAAGGAAACACGAATAAAGAAGTTGGACGGCAGCTCGCGATCAAGGAAGAAACCGTAAAAGCACACGTCAGCGCAGCACTCGCAAAGCTTGGTGCCAATGATCGCACACATGCTGTCACTATTGCAGTTCGGCGTGGATTTTTAGACGCTTAATAATTGGAGGACGTCCCATGGTTACCTCGCGTCACGTGCTCGAATGTGCTGGCGGACCTTCTGCCTATCCGCCCTAGATCGAAGGGAGAATGACGTGCTCCTGCTAGCTGCTGGAATGCGTGAATTTCCCCTACCTTTTGCCCAGTAGATCTCAATCAGTTTTCCTCGTATCGTTGAGAAAAATAGGAGACCCCATGACTACCTCTTCGGTACACAATCAATCCCGTCCCGGTTTTCGCGCGCTGGCGGCCGCCGGCCTGATGTGCTATTCATTGCTGCTATCCGCAGTACCTGCTATTGCGGCAGACCAGAAAAAATCGATCCAACACGGACGTCAACTCGCACAATCCTGCGCCGCGTGCCATGGTATCGACGGCAACACAGCTAATCCTGCGTTATATCCGAACTTGGCAGGACAGGCGCCGGCTTACCTGGAACTACAGTTAACCAATTTCAAGAGCGGGGAGCGCCCTAACCCTATCATGAAGAGCTTTGCAGCTTCACTGAAAGACTCTGACATGCATGATTTGAGTGCGTATTTTGGAGCGCAAGCTGTAAAGGCTCAGCCACAATCAAACCGTGATCTGGAAGAAAAGGGGAAACGCATATTTAAGGAGGGAAGCGCAACCGGCGCACCAGCTTGCGCAAGCTGCCATGGCGCCCAAGGGCATGGTCAGGCAGCATTTCCGCGCATTGCCTCACAGCCGGCAAGCTACACTTTGGAGCAGCTACATGTTTATCGTGACGCGCCAAAGTTTAATAATCCTTTGGCGACAGAGATGAAGGGAGTCGCTGTCAAACTTAGCGAGGATGAGATGAAATCGGTTGCGGCTTATATTGCAACAGTTCCGTAAGCGTACCTGATGGTTAGTCCGCGTACTCGGTCCCAATATAATTTTTAGTTCCAATGTAAATTTTCTATATCCGGATCAGGTACGAACCAAAGGATAGCAACGACCACATACACAAGCAAGCCAGCAACCCCACTCCACAACGACAGCAATATTGCCAAGGCATAGAGGAAAATAGATATCTGGTTTTTCCTGCCTTTACCTATTGCTAGAGCCAAGCGGGAATTCTCGCCCTCCTTTGCGAGCAAAGCCTTGCCTAACAAAAGGAAGGCTACCGAAGACATCAACAACACAATTCCGTAAATGGCCACTGGCGGGGAAGCGGATGGATCCACGCCTACCCAGGCGGTAACAAAAGGGATCAGCGATAGCCAAAACAAAAGATGCAGGTTCGCCCATAAAATTACGCCGTTTACACTTTTCACCGGCTGCATCAAATGGTGGTGATTAACCCAGTATATTCCGACGTAAATAAAACTCAGTAGATAGCTAAAAAGCAGTGGTGCAATAGCCCATATCTCCCCCCAGCCAGTGCCGCGAGGAACTTTAAGAGTCAGAACCATGATAGTGATCGCAATCGCGACTACTCCGTCACTGAATGCTTCCAACCGGCCCTTGTTCACGATGCGCCAACCTGAATCCGATCGAGGCTCCGCTGCATGATAATCAAGCAACATAAAATGGCGATCGGCAAAAGTAAGGCAGAAAACCCAATAGCCAGATAGACAAATGCGGCAAGAATCGCCCCACCTCCAAAAGCGGCCAACGGCCAGAAAAACTTCGCGCAGCGCTCTCCAACCGCACCGTCCGCCGCACCACGCAGTACGTCCACAGTGTCGATAACGATTTGAGTAACATTCCCGGTCATCATCGAAGTCGGAGCCAAATGGGATAGCAGCAACCGGCTCGTGGCGCTATGCGCGCCCATCGCTGCGGCACCCAACAGGCCGGCAGCCATCGCAAACGGCGTGACGTCCGCACCTATCGGCGAGGCGAGCCACCCACACACCATGAAACCGCAAAGCAGCAACATCTGCAACAGCAATGATAGCGTCAAGCCTGGCCATTTACGGCTCTGGGAAGCAGCGATCAGGAGACGAGCGGCAGCGACTCCAAGAATAAAGGCTGGAAAAGCCAAGAACTTGAGAAGAATAGAGATATGTGACGGATCTGCCAACGCCGCGCCAATCAACACAAAGTTCCCTGTAACATGGGCTGTGAACAACCCAAACAAGGCAATGAATCCGAGGGTATCTACATACCCAGCGACGCAGCCAAGGCTCACTCCTTGCAACTGATTCCGACGATTTGCATCCATACATCCATTCTCCTGGCATCAACCTCGTAAAATTCATCGCGCCGCTCTTATAGAAAGCCGCAGTACCGGGATATGGTATCCGATTGTAGCTTCCATATCGCCCTGCCATGTGGCCAGTTTTACCTAAAGAAAATCGCAGCCATACTCACCTGCCGGTAGAAAAACCCGATCCTTTGGTCCGTGTCCAAATCGATACCAACGACTAAACTACCTGATAGCATTTTCGCGTTTTAGGCTATTGACGCCGCTCTCGATTGCACCTCTTCTTCCTTAAAGGCTGATATGAATCCGTCAGAACAACTACTAGATCCCCAAAACTGCGCGCTTGTCTTACTGGATCACCAGGCCGGCCTTAATTTTGGTGTGCAATCAATTGACAGACAGCTGTTGATAAACAATTCTGTGGCACTGTTAGAAACGGCCCTGACGTTCGCTCTGCCAATAGTGGTCAGCACTTCAGCAAGCAAGGTGTACAGCGGCCCTCTGCTTCCGGACCTGCACGGGCTGATCCCGGATCACGACATTATCGAGCGCAAAAACATGAATATTTGGGAGGACACCGCCGGCGTGGCCGCCATTACAGCAACCGGTCGAAAAAAATTATTGTTCTCAGGAATGCTTACAGAAGCTTGCATCAGCTTCGCCGTGCTAAGCGCGATTGAAGCCGGCTATCAGTGTTATGTAGTGGCTGACACCTGCGGCGGACTCACCCAAACCGGCCACGAACTGGCTCTACATCGTATGAGTGCACATGGTGCGCAGATGACAAGTTGGGTCCAGGTCGTACTCGAGCTGCAGCGAGACTGGACACGCAAAGAAACTTACGATGGAGCACGTGCAGTGATCGAAAAAAATGCAGGCGGCTACGGCGCCGGCCTGCGATACGCGCGCCAAATGCTCCCCAAATAACCGCGGCGCAAGACTTACGCATTCGTTATTTTCCTGTAGTTTATAAATGGAGTAGCACATGGAACAAACTATCTCAACATCGGCGCCACAAGGCACTCCCGATATCCTGATTCTGACAAATGGCCACTTTCACACAGTAGATCGGACAAAGCCACAAGCTAGCGCCGTCGCGATCAAGGACGGAAAATTCTTAGCCGTCGGCGATATTGAGGAAGTGATGCGGCACCGAACTGCCGCCAGCCGAATAGTTGATCTGAATGGCCGCACAGCAATTCCCGGCTTAAACGATTCGCACTTGCACCTGATTCGCGGCGGCCTTAACTACAATCTTGAACTGCGCTGGGAGGGCGTTCCCTCACTCGCTGATGCTTTACGCATGTTGAAGGAACAAGCACTGCGCACTCCAAATCCTCAATGGGTGCGTGTCGTGGGCGGTTGGAATGAATTCCAGTTTGCCGAAAAGCGTATGCCAACATTGGAAGAAATTAATCTCGCGGCACCTGACACTCCAGTGTTTGTGTTACATCTATATGACAGAGCATTGCTGAACCGTGCTGCACTTCGAGTCGTCGGGTACACCAAAGATACGCCAAATCCACCGGGCGGGGAGATCGTTCGCGATGCTTCTGGCAATCCTACCGGGATGCTAATTGCACGCCCCAATGCCATGATTTTATATGCCACCTTGGCAAAAGGTCCAACGTTACCGCGCGATTTGCAAATCAATTCCACGCGACAGTTCATGCGCGAGCTGAATCGATTGGGTCTAACCAGTGCAATCGATGCCGGAGGCGGCTTCCAGAACTATCCGGAAGATTATGCCGTTGTGGATCAGCTTGCGCGCGATGATCAGCTAACGATACGAATCGCCTACAACTTATTCACACAGAATAAGGGCAAGGAGCTCGAAGACTTCCAGAAGTGGACGGAGATGGTCACTCCCGGACAAGGGACAGATTTTTATCGTCACAATGGTGCCGGTGAGATGCTGGTATTTTCAGCAGCAGATTTCGAGGATTTTTTGGAGCCGCGTCCGGACCTGGTGCCTGGCATGGACGACGAACTGGAAAAAGTTGTGCGTCATCTGGTATCTAAACGCTGGCCGTTCCGCTTGCATGCAACTTACGACGAATCAATCGAACGCATGCTGAATGTATTTGAAAAAGTGAATCGCGACATGCCCTTTGATGGTTTGCATTGGATGTTCGATCATGCAGAAACAATCAGCCCGAAAAATATAGACCGTGTGCGGGCTCTCGGTGGTGGCATTGCAATTCAACACCGAATGGCTTTCCAAGGAGAATATTTTGTTGATCGCTACGGCGCAGAAGCTGCCAAAAGCACCCCACCAATCGCGCGTATGCTGGAAGCAGGCTTGCCCGTTGGCGGCGGAACGGACGCAACGCGTGTCGCCAGCTACAACCCGTGGACCGCATTGTATTGGCTGGTATCCGGGCGAACAGTGGGCGGCCTTCGCATGTATGACGCTGGCAGCCGCTTGTCACGCGATACCGCGCTGGAGCTATGGACTGCAGGAAGTTCCTGGTTCTCCAGTGAGCAGGGCAAGAAGGGCCGGATCAAAGAAGGCATGTTAGCGGATCTTGCGGTACTCAGCGCCGATTTTTTCAGCGTGGATGAGGACGCAATCAAGTCCATCGAATCTGTCCTGACGATCGTCGATGGCAAAATTGTGTACGGAGAAGCCGAATTCAAGCCTCTTGCGCCTGCGCCTATCCCTGTTTTGCCGGATTGGTCACCGGTAAAAACAGTCCCCGGGCACTATCGACCGCTCTTACAAAAGCAAACGGCGTCCATGCCACATCAATGTCAAGGTGCATGTGGCGTACATGCACACGCCCATGACGTTGCCCGAAAATCGACCGTCCCCGCATCCAATTACTCCGGTTTCTGGGGAGCTTTAGGCTGCAGCTGCTTCGCGTTTTAACGTACGGGGCAGCTACGCTATTTTCAGGCAGTTGCCCATAAACGGACACGCAAGAAGAAATCGATAGCGTTTGTGCTGATGCTACGCGGTGTGAAGCATTTTGCCGAATATTTCGACTAACTTCACGGCGGGAAGCCACACAATGCTTTCCTACCGAGATGGAGGTCCGCATCGATTGTTCAATTAAAACGAATAGTATAAGTGCATCATGCCTCAATTATCTTTACACGTATTGTGTCTAAAATGCCCTCAGAAAGTTAGCGAAAACGTTTCCCCCATTTTCAAAATGGCATTTCAAGTGAAGGATATACCGTGAATAACACCACCGAATCAGACATTTCTCCTGGCATGGTATGGCTACTTGCCATCTCCACCGGGCTTATCGTTGCGAATCTTTACTACGCACAAACTCTGGTTGGTCCGATCAGCGCAGCTACCGGCCTTTCGCCGGAGGCGGCAGGACTGATCGTCACCCTGACCCAAATTGGCTATTGCCTTGGCTTACTGTTCATCGTTCCGCTTGGCGATCTTATCGAGAATCGCCGACTGATTACTACCGCCCTCGCATTTACTGCTGTGGCACTGGTTGCAGCAGCTACTGCGACTAACCCGAGTGTATTTCTAGCGGCATCGCTCGCAATCGGACTTGGCTCGGTCGCAGCCCAGATACTAGTTCCTTTCGCGGCGCATTTATCCAAAGAAGCGACACGCGGCCAAACCGTTGGAAAAGTTGTCAGCGGCCTCTTGATCGGCATCCTCCTGGCACGCCCCACTGCAAGCTTGGTGGCTGACCATGCCGGTTGGCACACCGTGTTCGGCGGCGCGGCCGTAATAGTTGCAGCGCTGGCGATGCTATTACGAAAAAAATTACCACAACGAGTCCCCATTTCGCCTCTCACTTATCCCGAACTGCTCGTATCGCTCTGGCACCTGTTCCTGAGCACACCGGTTCTACGCCGTCGTGCGGCCTATCATGCGGGCCTGTTCGGTTCATTCAGCTTATTCTGGACGACTGTACCACTGATGCTTGCAAGCTCGGACTTCCATCTTTCGCAGACCGGCATAGCAGTCTTCGCCCTGGTCGGCATGGCAGGAGCAATCGCTTCTCCAATCGCGGGACGCTTAGCGGACTCCGGTTTTACTCGACCAGCAACGGGCATAGCACTGGCCTTGGGAGTCGTCGGATTTGCATTGCCACTGATCGCGCCGGGTTCCCGTAATTTGGCATTGGCTTTGCTGGTGGCGGCCTCCATTATTCTCGACATGGGCGTGGCAGCAAACCTCGTTCTAGGTCAACGCGCCATCTTCTCACTCGGCGCGGAAGTGCGCAGCCGCCTGAACGGTTTGTACTTCGCCATCTTCTTCGCGGGCGGCGCACTCGGTTCCGCAGTGGGGGCATGGATGTATGCGAGCCATGGGTGGAAAGCTGCAATGCTGACCGGAATGGCATTCCCGGGCTTAGCGCTGCTTTATTGGATGACTGAATTCGTCCAGGGCGAAGTCAAAGCCTATAAAGGCGCCAGGTAGCAAGACAACGGAAGGCAGGTTACCGATTAACGTGTGCAGTTTCTTGCCAATTCTTCCGGAAGCCAGCCATCGCCGGCTGAAGCGGCAAGACCACACTGCAATGCCATTATCAGACGTACAGCAACTACTGAAACAAACCTATAGATGCCCACATCATGCGCCTAAAAACAAAAATTGCCGGCTTGTGCACTATTGCAGTGATATGCGGTATCGCGGCGCTGACATGGGCACTGCAGCCAGCCATTGCGCCAATCAGCAGCGCAGCCCCGATGACAAACGATCCACAGATGTTGACACGGGGTCAGAGCGTTGTCGCATTGGGAGACTGCATGGTATGCCATACTTCAAACTCCGGCGCCCCCTACGCCGGAGGTCTGCCGCTCCGAACGCCATTCGGCACCATCTACAGCACCAACATTACGCCGGACCCGGAAACTGGAATCGGCAGCTGGTCACTGGCAGCATTTCGCCGCGCAATACGGCACGGCGTGTCCCGTGACGGTCATCTGCTATACCCGGCCTTTCCGTACATTCACTACACCCAGATGACGGACAAGGACATTGAGGCAGCCTATGCCTACCTGATGAGCCGCACCCCGGTCAACTATACTCCACCCGATAATGAGCTTCCGCTCCCATTGCGATTCCGCCCGTCGCTAGCGTTCTGGAACATGTTGTATCTGCGCCCGGGGGAGCGTCAAACTGTCCCCGGAGCCGACCATCAGATCCAGCGAGGACATTACCTGGTCAATAGCCTGGGCCATTGCGCCTCCTGCCATACCGCACTCAATGCGATTGGCGGCGAAGCCAAAGCCATGCTTGGAGGCGGCACGGTGGACGGCTGGGAGGCTCCGTCATTGACTACATTAGGCAGCACCAAAGTGGCGTGGACTGCAAAACAACTGGAAAGCTACCTGCGCACCGGCTTGTCCGCAGAACATGGCGCGGCCAAAGGTCCAATGCGGGCAGTCACCGAACGTTTGGCAGAAGCCCCTCAGGCTGACGTGGAAGCGATCGCCAGGTATATCATGTCGATACAAGTTACCGCCGATGCGCCATTGCAGCAGACGGCTTCGCACAATATGCCAACCCAACAAGGGGCTACCTTGTTTGCTGCCGCATGTGCATCCTGCCATAGTGCGTCGGCGCCAATGTCAGCGAGCGCCCAGCGCCCTTCGCTGGCGCTAAGCCATTCAGTCAATAGTGACAATCCCGCCAACCTGATTCAAACCATGCTAGGCGGCGTTCCATGGGCAGTTCCGCATAGCGCTATTTATATGCCGCCTTTCGCGGACGTACTGACTGATGAACAGATCATCAGTATCGCTCAATATATTCGCGCCGACATCGGCAAGCTCCCACCCTGGCAGGATCTGCCCCAGAAGGTTGTCCATGCTCGCAAGGAAATTCATCCGTGACTACCAAAATCAATCTCAATGGCATCGCCAAAACAACTGATTCGGCGCCGTCTTCGCCTTTGCTTTATGTCTTGCGCGACGAGCTGAAACTCAACGGCGCCAAATTTGGCTGCGGCCTGGGACAATGCGGCGCATGCACCGTCCTATTGGATGACAAACCCGTATTCTCCTGTCTTACACCACTCGCAGCAGTCGCGGATCGCCGCGTTCGCACAATTGAAGGCTTGGGTTCGGCCGACGCACCCGGTCCCTTGCAGGCAGCCTTCATCAAACACCAGGCCGCCCAATGCGGCTATTGTATCGCAGGCATGGTCATGCGAGCCCAGGCGCTACTCGAAAAGCTGGCTCATCCGACTGAAGAGCAAATCCGGGAACACATGGAACCCAACCTGTGCAGGTGCGGAACGCATATGCGGATTCTGGCGGCTATCCACGAGGTTGCCGCAAGCGGAGTGCTGCACGCAAAGAAGGGGCTGAAATGACCGACATTTCTACCAATATGGGACGCCGCGCATTCATGAAAGGAAGTGCGCTCGTAGTCGCATTTTCTCTATTTCCTCAATATGCCCAGGCGGAGCTGAACGCAATGGGGCTCCCTCAAGTCTTGAATAAAAACCTGCCTGGAAGCCTGAAAAGCACGCCTTGGCTGGACGCATGGATCAAGATAGAGCGCGACGGGAAAGTGACAGTCTGCAGCGGCAAGGTTGAATTGGGTACAGGCGTCCGAACGGCACTCGTACAAATCGCGGCAGAGCAATTGGAACTTATGCCCACGGAAATCTTGTTTATTGCCGGGGACACCAGTTTAACTCCAAACGAAGGATTTACCGCAGGCAGCCATACGATACCTGATAGCGGGACAGCACTACTCCATGCGGCAGCCCAAGTTCGCACATTATTGCTTGAGGGCGCTGCCGCCAAGCTAAACACCGACGCCGGCAACCTCACTATCCGCAGCGGAAAAATCACAAGTCCCGATGGGCGCAGTATCGGTTACGGCGCCGCTATCACCGGCATAGACCTGCACCGGCAGGCGAGTCCGGCGTCCCGCCTAAAACCGCTCGGCAGCTACACGCTGATCGGGCATCCTGTCCATAGGCTGGACATACCAAACAAGTTGACTGGCGGCGCTAGCTATGTGCAAGATCTCCGGTTGCCGAACATGGTGCATGCGCGAGTGGTCCGTCCACCCGTAAAGGGCGCTCGCCTGATATCGGCCGATGTCGCAACAGCAGAGCGTCTTCCCGGCATACTGAAAGTGATACGCGACGGCAGCTATCTCGCTGTAGCGGCGACGGACGAATGGAGCGCTATAACAGCCATGCGCGCCCTGACGGCCAGCGCCAGATGGGATGGCGGCGGCACCCTGCCAGAACCTAAAACCATCCATGCCAGCCTGCAGGCACTGCCTGCAGAGGACATCGTAATTCTGGATAAGGGCAACATAAATACCCCAAAAGCGCGCACACTCAAGGCCAGGTTTACCAAGCAGTATCTTATGCATGGTTCGATCGGCCCCTCGTGTGCGGTGGCACTGCTGGCAGACGGCAGGATGACAGTATGGACGCACACCCAGGGCGTTTTCCCGCTGCGTAGCGCATTAGCAGAGTTGCTGGGCATGCCTGACGAACAAGTACGCTGCATCCATACCGAGGGGTCCGGGTGCTACGGCCAAAACGGCGCCGACGATGTCGCTGCAGATGCGGCGCTAATCGCCCGCGCGATACCGGGGCGGCCTGTCCGGGTGCAGTTGATGCGCGACCAGGAAAACCAGTGGGAACCATTTGCGCCGGCGATGATCACGGAGATTGAAGCGGGGTTGGATGATAGCGGCCGTATCTCCCACTGGCACTACGAATTATGGAGCGGCTCACACAATGAGCGCCCCGGAAATGCCGGGAAACTGGTTCCGGCCTGGATGCTGTCGAAGGCACTCGTTCCGAGTCCATCCCTGCCCATGTTACAACCGGAAGGTGGAGGCGACCGCAACGCGCTTCCGCTATATGTAATTCCAAATGCGCATATCACGAATCATTTCTTACCACGTACCACTTTGCGTACTTCCGCAATGCGTTCACTCGGGGCGCATATCAATATTCTCTCCATTGAGAGCACGATGGATGAATTGTCTTCTATGGCAGCGGCAGATCCAGTGGAGTTCCGGCTGCGGCACCTGACCGACTCACGTGCACAAGACGTCATACGGGCTGCTGCCCAGCAGTTTGGCTGGGAACATAGGAACAAGCAGCGCAACAGAGGCTTTGGCTTCGCATTCGGCCAGTACAAAAACCTGATGGCGTATGTCGCCATCGCGCTGGAATTGGAAGTCCAGCCCGACACCGGCAAGGTCAATATCTTGCGCGTGGTCGCGGCTGTCGATTGCGGGCAGATCGTCAATCCCGATGGTGTCATAAACCAGATCGAAGGCGGCATATTGCAATCAGCCAGTTGGACCCTGTACGAACAACTGCAGTTCGCAAGCGATGGTATCAAGAGCATCGACTGGTCCAGCTATCCAATCATGCGGTTTTCCCGGGTGCCGGCCAAAGTCGAGGTAAAGCTGCTTGAGCGCCCTGGCCTTCCATTTCTCGGCGTAGCGGAGGCAGCCCAGGGACCTATGGCTGGAGCGCTGGCCAACGCACTCGGGCAGGCAACCGGAAAACGCTTACGAAATTTGCCATTGGCTGGGCCGCAGCTGCGTTCATGAATATATTTAACTCCGTCAAACCCATCGCTACGACAAGCCCCCTCCAACTGAGACATTAAGAAATCGGCAATCAGAGCGAATAGCTCGTGAACGGTTCCCCACGCTTTCAACGTGTGGGGTCGACAAAATTTTTCAGTGGAGAAAGTTATGCATAACAAAGATTATTCTCGCAATAGCCTGTTCAATCTCTTGGTCGTGTTGCTATGGTCTATTGCTATGACGCCTTTACTCGCAAATGCCGCCGCACCTCAAGTGCGCACTCAAGGCCCGGGATTTTATCGGATGATGCTCGGTGACTTTGAGATTACCGCCTTACTTGATGGAACTCACCCCTTCCCTATTGATAAAGTCATGATTGACGTATCACAAGAAGAAATTGAGCGCGCCTTGTCCCGTGATGGCTTGAAGCCGCCGGTCCAGGGCTCCGTCAATGCATTCTTGATAAATACAGGGCCCAAATTAATTCTAATAGATACTGGTGCAGGCACTCTATACGGTGATTGTTGTGGACATTTGCTGGCGAATCTGCGAGCCGCCGGATATCAGTCCGAGCAGGTCGATGAAGTTTACCTCACCCATCTTCACAAGGATCATGTGGGGGGCATTTTTCTTGATGGAAAAATGGCATTCCCCAATGCGATGCTTAGAGTTTCGGAAGCTGACGCGAACTATTGGCTTACACCGGCAAACAAATCATCCGCACCAGACTTCCTAAGTACGTTCTTCGATAGCGCTATTACGTCGGTCGCTCCTTATATCAAGGCTGGACGCTTTAAGACGTTTTCTTCCAATGAACAGCTGGCACCTGGCATCAAATCAATGGCAACGCCTGGGCATACACCCGGACATACAAGTTACGTCATCGAGAGCCAGTCCAACGTGCTGCTAGTCTGGGGCGATATCATTCATGTAGCACCTATTCAATTACAAAACCCTACTGCTTCAGTTGAATACGATAATAACCCGCTTTCAGCGCAGCGCTATCGTCGCGAACTATTAGAACTGGCAGCAAAGAAACAATACATCGTGGGTGCAGCCCACATCGCATTTCCTGGACTTGGCCGCATACGTAAAAACAATCTCACGTATGACTGGGTTCCGGTGAATTACGAGGGTGATCTCGGCAAGTAACCAGAGAAAAGTACCGAACTAATGCCTCTCCCCAATAGCTGTAGTTACATAAAAGAAAATCTACCCTCTCAAGGAACGAATAATGGTCACACCCAGCATCTGCGGAAATTCACACGAGCTCAACGTCACCGATGATGTAACTCAACGCACAAAACTGACCGCGCTAGGCCGTGCGTTGCGTGACTTACATAGACGGCTGATTCGAGTTGAAACTCAATACTTCGGAGTCGTCAACAATCCCTTAGAACACCTCCATCTCGTGACCAATCATCCATATTTTGCTTGGCTACAAAAGCTGTCTGGATTGATGGCACAGATGGATGAGCGCCTCGATCAAGCGGAAAAAATCAGCATCGCCGATGCCTTGGCATTTCGTGTCGCTATAGAAGAACTGATTGGCCCCAACGAAAAGGGAGATATGGAATTTCGCGCTAAGTACAATACCCTATTGCACGACTCACCCGACATCGTGATGGCGCACGGTGCCGTGCGTCAAATTCTCGTCAGTATTATTCCTCGACATTAGCATAGCGAGCAGGCCATCCTCTCCAGCAGCGATCGCTTTGCATGGCTTATGACTCCCGTTCTAAAATCCAGGCAAAGGGCCCTGGCGACGAATTGTAAGCTATTTTTGCGGGGACACTCAATCGTAGCACCGTTCCCTTTCCGGGGACAGACTCCAGCAACAAAGTGGCGCCGAGTTTTGCTGCACGCTCGCGCATCCCCGGCAGGCCCCAATGTCCGGCGAGTTGGCCAGAGCGCATCACCTCTGGAGGCAAACCGAGACCGTTATCTTGCACTATCAAAATCAAGGCTTTTCGCGTATGCATCAATTCAATCTTTATATGAGTAGCCTGGGAGTGACGGAAGGCATTGGTAAGCGCTTCATTTGCGATACGGTACAGTTCATGCTCGACAAGTGGGCAGATACTGCGCTGCGGCTCAGATTCCTCGAGTTCGAATTTCACACCGCTTTCCTCGGCCAAGCTCGTACCACTACGCCTGATGGAGGCTGCTACACCAACGCCGAAATAATCGTGGGCGCGAAGGTCGTGCACCCTCTCTCGTCCTTCCTGCAACAAGCTATCTGCTCCCTCCAATGCATTGTCTATCATTTCCCGGACCGGGTCGTGCTCGGGAACGCGCGCCGTTGCGGCATGAACGCGCAGAATCATCGCCTGTGTTCCCTGCAGCAAAGTGTCATGTAACTCACGCGCAATACGTTCGCGCTCCATTAGTCTCTCTTCAATACGGGCTCGCACTTGTCGCGCGACCTGCGCCAAGCGCAGTTTATAAATCGCCCAAAAAAAAGAAGCGACCAACATCGCAACTAAGATCCGAAACCATAGCGTTTGATAAAAGGCAGGAGCTAAGTAGAACTGCGTCACCGCACCCTCTTCGTTCCATACGCCATCGTTATTAGCGGCACGCACTTTGAATCGATATTCTCCCGGCCCCAAGTCGGTGTAGGTCGCAGTTCTGCTAGTGCCGGCGTCCTGCCAGCCGTCGTCCACACCCTCCAGTTGGAAGCGAAACTGCATACGCTCAGGCATGGTCAGGCTCAATGCCGTGTAGTCAATTTGGATACGGCCAGGATGAGGGGGAAGACGTACCATTAAACCTTCCTCTAACGGGAATTCCATGCCTCCAGCTGTAACGCGGCGAACGTATACAGGTGGCGGAAGAGAATTTTTAGTTGTATTCTTGGGGTCCAGCCAGAATACGCCAGCCGTCGTACTAAACCACAAAATCCCATCGCTGCCGATCACCGCAGACGGTACTGGATAGCCTTGTGTCGCCCCGCCATGCAGTCCATCTTTATGGTCAAGGCGACGAAATTGTACGCGGTACCCAACGTCGCGCAGCGCGTGTTTCAGCTCTCCCGTATCAATGGCAGTTATGCCTGCTGCACTGTTCAGCCACAAGGCCCCGTTGAATTCCAACATACCTGACACCCCGAGCATGCTTTCATCGCCGACTCCCAAAATGGGGACGAATTGATGCCCGTCGAAATGGAATAGACCGTTTTCCCCAGCCACCCAAATATCATCGCCACTACCGATAATCTGCAAAGCAAGGCCAACACGGAGGCCGTCTTCAATGCCATATTGATATAATTTGCCTTTATTAAGCGTCATCACCTTGTTATCAGGAAATGCAAACCACATCCGGCCATCCCGATCACAGTATATCCAAGCACCCTCACGCTTTAGTTCAGGGAAGCCGCCTCCGGCCTCCCAGGTGCCGCCTCGGAGCCGAAACATTCCTGCCCTGCGAATAGATATCCATAGCGATCCTTCACTATCACGGACAATCCCACGAATCATGTCTGGCGGGACATCCTTTGGCATGGCAATTGGCTCTCGTAGCATTCCATGCTGATGAAACAAACCATCGTTTGCCACGATCCACAAGCTATCGGGCGCTTCACGCCATAATATGATTACGGTATCTTTTTCACTAGCCTGAGGAATATTCGAAAATGCTTCTTTTGTCGGCTTGGCTAGGAACGTTTTCCCCACCCATAAAGATCCATTTTCGCCAGCGGCAATCGCCGGGCTATCTGCATAAATCTGTGGTAATGCTGCACCTGAAAGTATATTGTGCCGGAAGCGATCCAACCCGTTCTCTGTACCGACCCAAACATTACCCTCTCTATCCTGCAGGATTGTATTTGGAATAGCCCCGCTCAGACCTTGTGATACGCCAAAAAACTCGTTGCTGCCGCTAGTGTTTTTTCGTATCAATCCATCTGCCCGGGTAATCCACAAATGTTCGGTGTCTCGATCAAACAACATCGTTCCTCCGCTAGCTCGAGGCTGTGGCCATCTAGGCGGCTGCCTTTTCGCATCAATGCCATTCAGAGCAACGATCTCGCCTTTAGGGCCTCCCACACTCCAGACGGTCCTGTTCGGACCTTCGACAAGTCGCCCCAATCCAGCTGGGCCAGGCATCTGCACAAAGGTTTTCCCTTGAGGGGCCAATTTAAAAACACCCGATTCGCACTGCGCCCACATGCTCCCGTCTTTATCTTGCAACAGCATGCATCTTCCCTCAGGTGCATGGAAATTCTGCGCAGGCTCATTCCAGCGTTTGCCATCAAAAACGCGCAATCCTCGGCTAGTGGCGGCCCAGACATTGCCACTACGATCTTCTTCGAAATCGTATACGGTGGTCTGTAGCATTCCCTCTGCAACGCCAAAATTGCGGACCTTTCCGTCTTTCCAAACGCTGGCTCCCCCCAACCTATAGCCGAACCATAGTGACCCCGATGCCAGCAATCGCATGCTCCAAACATTGTTGGACATAAGCGGCACTCCGTTTGGGCGGAAGCGCTGAAATGTTACGCCGTCAAACCGGAAAATGCCGTTTGGGGATGCAAGCCATAACCAGCCGTCGAGAGTCTGAGCGATTGCGATGATGAAAGAAGGGGCGCCGTCCTTCGCAGTCCAGCTCGTGTGATGCATATCTATCGGGATCGTATTATTCGCCGTGACGGGACTTAGCAAACCCTCTTGAGAGGAAGCGGTAGCCGATAGCGCTGCCTGTTGCCACAGCAGGGCCATGAGTGCTACAGCCCAAGCAGCGAGGATTTTTTTCCGCCTCTTGAAAGCCACTCCCAGGAAGAGTATCGCCTCTTGCTTTCCTTTTATCCCCATGTCCTATTCCCAAAAAACGTGCTCGGCGCCAGGCCGGCCTCTTTTCACCCGTTCGGGTAATGACGTATGTGGGAGGAATGTTACGCTACATTCTTGACTGCTTGCAATCAGCTTGAAGCGAACCAAGATCTGCCTGAAGCTACCTGCTTGGTGGCGCCGTTATAAGCGCTGCCGTATTATTTGGCAAGTTCAATCAAGTGATGAGCATGAATGTGCAAATGGAGGGTAGTGCCTAGCGATATCTCGCAGGTAAGCTAGCAGGCCGTCAATCAAATCGGCCGGCAGTGGCTTTTGCAGACGGAAAATATGGATAATCACTTAAAACGACTGACGCATCCCTAAGGCTATGCCCTTAATCGTCGCGCCGGGTGTAACTCCCAAACTATTAATTGCCAGGTCGTAGATTCCGTTCTTTTCATTTTTTAATTGCGTGTAATAGACGAAAACACTAGTGCGTTTGGAGAAATTATAGTCGTAGCCTAGCGTCGCATGTATTGCGCCAGTGTCCGGGCCTTTCTTCATATAACCAATTTTCTGGATCGAGGTGCCGGTCACATCGTCCGCGAGCGCCAGCCCAACGCGAAAGACGTGCCTTTCTATCTGATGAGTTGCAGATACGTAGTATGACTTTCGCTCCAGGATGCCGGTAAATGTCTCGTATCTCAATTTTTCAGCTATAGCGGAGATGCGGGTATCTCCAAACTTATAAGCTCCCGCAATTTTTGTACCGACATCCCTAAGACCAGAGCCCTGGTATTCGTGATGGAGTTCCTGCGCCAGAGTCACATAGTACGGACCGCTTTCATAGATGAATGCTGCAGAGGTCAGAGATGGCTTGGCGCCGGCTACCACTATTCCCTCGTTTAAACCATGAGCGATATGCGCCGAGAAGCCATGCCATTCCGGTGTCCAATAGTGCAAGCTATTCTGCTGACGCCTGTCGAACGACGAGGTGTCACTGACATTGTCCGCTGAAGACGCTGAACCATTCCCCATGATGCTCATATAACCGGCCGTCGTCGGATAAAACGGATCCATCGAAGAAGTGGCCGAATTATAGGGAGTCACCCAGTTCCCTCCGAACAAGGTTCCCATTGATCCTTGCAATCCCACACGGGTATCGCGCGCTGCGATGCCACCGGCTCCTGTATCAGGAGATACAGTTCCTTCAATTTGAAAAATTGCCTGTAGGCCGTCGCCCAAATCCTCGCCCCCTTTGAATCCAAGCACAGAGCGATTGTTCGAAATGCGGCTTACTGTCGAGCTCTTGCCCTTAGCATCGCTGGAATCGTGGAAATCTTCGATGGCAAGGTTGAGCCTACCGTATATTTGTATGGATGTGCTCTGCGCGTGACAGATTGCGCCAGAAAACACTATGCACGCACTCAATGCAAACTTTGCTTTCATTTCAAATATCCTAGTTTCCCGTGTAGTCGCGTCAGCATTATGCCGCGCACTCGACGGACAATTTCAAGTGTTTTTCGTACTGTTTATTTCGCAGTGCATATGGGTATGCACCAGTCGATTTCTAACAATGCCAGAAAAGCTCCGGGAAAACGACTATACAAAGGCCAGTTGTCAGATGTACTGAAGACTGTAGGATCAATAATCCAGATAGTCTGAACACCAGTCGCGTTATGGCTCGAAGTACGACAGCCAAATTATTTTAACTAACGATCTGCTAAAAATGACCGTCGCTCATGCGGTCAAAACAGCACCAAGACATTTTCTTATAGAGGCCCATGATGGATGTTCGCAAACGGACAGAACCAACATCAAATCATGTTCACGATGGCGACGAAGAACGGGTGGGCATTGTTCGTATAAAACTAAATCACACGAACCGCTCATCAACAGCAATACTAAGATCGTTCAATGCCGCCGACAGGTTGTTAGCGTCATGGGCATCCGAGTACGAGGAAAATTTCGGCTATTCCTATGAAATTCTTTATATCGATGGGAGAGTCCTATACGGGGAGTTCAAACGCAAGCGTAAATCTACTTTAAAACATTCGCTGTCAAGTCAAGTTCGGGCACTACTCAGCTCAACAGGTGAGCAGATCAACAGCCACCTGCAACCGAATGAAATGGGGATTAATACTCAAGAGCAAAGCTTACCGCCACTAGACAGTATCCACTTTCTTCAACTATATGAAATCGATGATTTCCGCAGAGAAAAAACATAGGGCAGGCACATCTCCATGCCAGAACCGCATCGCACATTAAAGCTATTACCTCTCCCGATCGGAAGCTTAAAATTGAGCAGCGTCCCTGAGTTAATTTTTCAACTTAAACTTGGCATCGCTATCTCGATAAAAAATGCCACAGTTTTATTCTAAAACATAAGGAAGCGCCAAATTGGATTTGTTCGATTGCCTTATTAGACTAAGTGCTAGAGTTGCAGAGTTATCGGGCGTGCTGGGGCTTAGCTTAGCTCACCCTATGCGAGTCTTCTCGCGGCCCACATTGTGGATGGTCATTGAAACGGCCAAGGAGTGCCGCAAACAGCTCCAGATCGGCGTTGCTCCAAGTCGCGATCTTCTGGTGAAAAATGTGGCCTTTGCGGGTGATCGCCTGATCCACTCTAGTTCGTCCCTTGTCGGTCAGATCCAGTACAACCCCGCGTCCGTCGGCCGGGTCTGGCAGCGCTACTATCAATCCGACCTCGATGAGCCTCGTAGTTAAACGACTCGTTGCACTCCTGTCCATCGCGACCGCCTCAGCCACCAGGCTGACATTTGCCGCCCCGAACGCCTGAAGTCGGTGCGCAATGTGGAAGGCGGCAGGAGGTAAGTCCGGATGAAAGGTGGCAGCTGCCTCCACCATCAAAGCGCGGGAGGCGCTTAACAGTGCGTTGAGTTGCTCGCCGAGCGCATGTTCTAAGGCTTGCCTTTCGTTTTGCAGCTTGCCCGGTCGGTGCGTACTTGAAGACGCTGAACTCGCTTGTCTGTGCATTTTCTTTCGCTCGCCTTCGCTGGTGTTGAAAGTAATGGACTAAGTTCCATTAGTTATATATAGTGGATTTTTATCCATTATAATCGCACTTGCGGTTCGTTGCCATGAACGTTTGCCCCACGATTGTTATCACTGGCGCCACTAGCGGCATCGGCCAGATCGCTACTGTCGAACTTGCACGTCAAGGTGCTCATATTATTTTCACTGCCCGCAATGAAAATAAAGCCGCTGCGACTCGCGCAGCAATCAAAGCTGTGGCGCCGGGAGCTCGCATTGATGTCCACTATGCGGACTTCACTAGCCTAGACGCTGTTGCCAGGGTCGGTGCTGAGATTGCGGCAAACTGCGAGCATATCGATGTCCTCATTAATAATGCAGGGCTGCATGCATTTGAACAACGTATCACTATGGACGGGTTTTCGGAGATGGTTGCCGTCAATTATCTCGCACCATGGCTGCTGACGAATATTCTTAGAAACAAGCTGATCAGTTCCGCCCCAAGCCGTGTGATCACTGTGGCGTCGGAAGCGTCGCGGCGAAGTGGCCGACTGCAAGCTCGTCGAGACATATGCAGTACGTCAGCGTTTACGCGCCTCGGCTCCTCAAAGCTATACGGTCGGACGAAATTGATGAATATCATGTTCTCCTTAGAACTGGCTCGCCAGTTGCAGGGTACAGGCGTAGCCGTCAATTGTCTGGACCCTGGGTTCAACGTCACGGGGCTGGGTCGTGAACTGGGTTTCGCGGCGACCCTCGAACGGGTACTCAAATTCTTAAATATTGGCAACCCTCAGCGTGGTGCCAGCATCATTGTTCGACTTGCTACCGACCCAGCATTCGGACGTGAATCGGGGGGCTACTTTTCAGTTAACGATGCCCGCCGGCTCTCGCCAGTTGCTCCGGGGGATGACCTTGTTGCTCAACAAGAGCTGTGGTCAGTGACGTCGGAACTATTGTCCGGTCTCTGGATCGGATCTTTGCAGGTGAAGGCATGACTTCCCTCTAACCTGCTACAGGACGGGAAACATCCGCAATACTCCAGCCGAAGACTAACCTTAAAATGGGCAAAAATACAAGAGAGATCAAACATTAGTGGCGCAAGTAAAACTCTCCGATAGGATTGACGTCAATGTCACTTAAGACATTCCATCAATCACTGCGAGGATAAAATCATGAAAATCTCACTAACGCGCGGATTTGCGACATAGACTGGGCATACACCGACCGGCAGAAATTTCTGCGTTCAATTTGCCGAGAAGATATTTACAGCAGCAAGCCAATACGCCCTCGCTTTATCATTTGATTGCGTACTTCCCGCAACAGATCAAATCCATATGGTCGGATAGATCTAATCATGAAATGCCAGAATCTTCTATATCAAGCAGATTGCCGGTCCAGGATCACATTGCAAGCGGTTCACCGACTCGGCGACATCCTGTCCTCGCTAGCTCGATTCTAGGCGATCTCTGGAGCATGCGCATATTTTGGCGCAAGACTGGGTAATATATGCATCGCGGCATAAGGACGGAAATGCTAAATAAGATAATCGAATTTCTAAAGATGAATCTAGTTTATGGACTAGTAGGGCTGCTGGGTTATACCCTCATGAAGAAAACGTCCTGGATTGCCATCGGCCACCGGGAGGTTTTTCTGGCGTTATTTAATGGTGTCGGCGTCTTGGCGGTCTATTTGGGCTTGGGCGCGGTTCAAGTGCGTCAAAGTGCAACCCAGTTCCTCACCCGGTTTACAGGAATCTTTGCCTTTTGGCTAGCGGTCGGTTTAATCGCGAGCGCGATCGGCTATGCGGTCACCATCAGCACCGAACTGTATCGCCCGGATAATTTGTCCACCGCCCTCTTGCTGGCGTCAATGGCAGCTACTCTGCAATTTGCATTGTTGGAGGAAATCTTCTTCCGGCACATCATTCTCCGCTGGTCGCTTGAGAAGTTTAGGCTCGGCTACGCCGTCACCATCCATATCGCTCTCTTTACGGGCTACCATTTTCCCGACGGGGGCTTTACGTGGACCAAACTATCCAGCCTGATCGTCGCGTCTGGACTGTTTTCTGCACTCTGGATTTATTATCGGAGTATCTGCGCGTCATTGGCGATTCACGTCGCCTGGAATTTCTCGCTTGACTTGGCATCGGGAGGCACGGACGACAAAATGTATCGGGGTGCGGGTTTGCTGCTTGGTGAACGAACTACAACGGTCATCGTGGGTCACCAGTCGATTTTTACGCTGATCGTCGTCATTACGCTGATTGCCATCGTCAAACACAAAGGCCGGTCTCTATCCATTTCGGCTTTGGGCAATATGCTCAGAGCGAAGTTGCCTATGACCGTGAGTCAAGCTGCGCCGATTTAGGCTGCTCTGCCATCTCCGCGACTACGAGTATCGAGATCGCGAGGTCGTCAGGACATAATGGGCTTTTCGGTTGTAAACCGACGTTGCGGGCTTGCGCCGCCCGAATACTGCCTTACGATGAATTCACATCCCAATCACGATCCGGATGTTTCCCGATCCATCATCGAAAGGCAATACATGAAAGACTTCTCGAACCAAGATATCTATGAAATCGACTGGGCATACGCAGACCGCCAGAGGTACCTGCGCTCAATCCCCAGAACCTGGAAAGAAAGGCGACTGCCCCGTGTCATCCTCCTCGGCGCCAGCCGTCAAATGAACGCTCTTCGTCAATGGGGGGCGACCGGTCAGCATCTCACACGGTCGATAGTACAAAAACTACTTGCGCCGACCGTGACTATGGCTGCTGGACATCGTGCAGAATTAGACATTCACAACAGCACGCCGGCCAATATCGGCCCCTGAGCGTGTCGCCCTAGAGCGGGATTAACGCATTTTGAGTGTTGCCACACGGCGCTGGTATTCGACAATGAAATCCGCGGGCGGAATATCCAGCGCCGCCGCTACTTCAATGAATTCGGGGAAGTCCAGCCGCCGCTCTCCCCGTTCATACTTCGACACAAAAGATTGGTTTTTCCCCAGTTTATCGGCCAGGTCGGCTTGCAGAATGCTTTTTGCCAGCCGCACCTCCAGCAGCATTTCTCGGAAGACGACGTAGTTGGGATCATGAATTGGGTTTGCCATTTCAGCATTGTTTATTCCAATTCCGGTTATCCCATAACCCACTTTAGGTTATATTTGCCTTGAATCAATATGAAATACGCTTTGTTTAATTTTTGACAAGCGCATCTGCGTGGGCCATTACAGCCTTCTGGGTTTGCCGGTGCCCCGGCCTCCGGCATGTTCTTGCAGCTTGACTTGGCCTTCTGTTCCAGGTCGCGGCGCATCATAGGGGAGATTTCGTGAGCAATAAAAATCAAGGATTTGATTTCGGCGCCATTCCGATCTGGATTATGGGCGCTATCGCCGGCTTGATCGGAGTCACCGTTGTGCTCGCCATGCGAGCCCTGGTA
>Ga0207076_1011_pt1 | contig 49607 bp, 44 predicted proteins | sample Alteio_BWMinHeat_62_FD_153568 | JGI IMG/M metagenome (GOLD analysis project Ga0207076, IMG submission 153568) | Enriched cells from forest soil in Barre Woods Harvard Forest LTER site, Petersham, Massachusetts, United States -... | ecosystem: Environmental > Terrestrial > Soil > Temperate forest >... | reverse complement strand
GCAGGCATTCCAACCGCCGCCTCAATTGCTGGCAAATATGTCGCCAGTGTTACCGTTAGTAACGGCACATCGAATTCAGTGGTAATTACCGCAGCCATGCGTGCTCTGCCAGAACTGGGCGGCGCTAGCGGTGGTAGCGTTGTCTATACAGGCGACTGTGGCGTGGGCTCTTTACGTTGGACTGTTACTGGTACCAACCTGCCAACCAAATATCTGCCTAAAGCGTAATGTAATTTGATTCGGGAAGGGTGTTGCAAGACATCCTTCCTAGTCAATAAATAGCTCAAATAAGTGCCAAGTTTCGAGGTCGCATCTTTGGGAGTAGGTAGAAGTAGGAGCCTAGTGTCGTGTCATTAAATGTGTAAATTCTGCATCATTAGCAATTTGAGCTTGCACATTTAATTACTTGAACCGCCTTACTTTCTGTGACGCGTAAGAAATATGATTATAAAAATAATCTAAAAAAGCCATATTAGAACATTTCACGCATATATTCTATGCGTAGGCTAGCGATTCCAAATTTGCCGTTCTAGAGGCGACAATTGCTTGTCGGATCTTTCAACATGGATTTTTTATTGTGAGACAGGGGCAAAAGTGAATATTCAAACTAATTTTTCCTTAAAACTCAAACAATCGACACAACGTGGCTTCACGTTAATCGAATTGATGATTGTAGTTGCGATCATCGGTATCCTAGCAGCCGTCGCCATTCCTGCTTATCAGGATTACACTATCAAATCCAAAGTATCTGAAATTGGTAATTTGGTGAGCCCGGCCCTGCAAGTTGCCGGAGTGATGTGTAGCAATGGTACTTTAGCATCCGCGACAGACAATAACGGCGCAGGCATTCCAACCGCCGCCTCAATTGCTGGCAAATATGTCGCCAGTGTTACCGTTAGTAACGGCACATCGAATTCAGTGGTAATTACCGCAGCCATGCGTGCTCTGCCAGAACTGGGCGGCGCTAGCGGTGGTAGCGTTGTCTATACAGGCGACTGTGGCGTGGGCTCTTTACGTTGGACTGTTACTGGTACCAACTTACCTATCAAATATCTGCCTAAAGCCTAGCAAGAACTCCGCCCGCCAACCAAGGAGACCCGTGGGTCTCCTGCTTTCATTTTTAAGCAATGATAAAACGCCATCTATTTCCTATACTCTTTCTGGCGTGCCTGGCACTGGCTTTTTTTGCTTATTTCCCCGGGTTAAACGGCTACTTTTTATTTGACGATACGATCAACATCGTCGAAAACCAAAATCTTCGCATAACAGCATTAAATTGGCTGACGCTAAAACAAGCCGCTTTTTCCGGTAATGCAGGCATGCTTGGCCGCCCCATCAGCATGGCCAGCTTCGGGCTGGATTATTTTGCGAATGGCCTGGATCCATATTATTTCAAACTGACCAATCTGTTTATCCATCTGCTGAATGGCATCTGTGTTTTTGCGCTGTCAAACCTGCTGCTGCAGGCACATCGGCGACGCCAGCCTCAAGCTGTTAGCCACACCGCCGCCAAATGGCTGAGCCTCGCGCTGGCCGCCGCGTGGTTATTGCATCCGCTGAACATGTCCAGCGTACTTTATATAGTGCAAAGAATGACTAGCCTGAGTACGCTATTTACCCTGCTAGGCTTGATTGTGTACGTCTATGGCCGCCTGCAGCTCAACGACGAAGGAAATACTCGCAAGTCCGGGTGGGCGTGGATAGCTGCCGGTTTTGTGGTGTTTCTCCCATTAGCCATATTCAGCAAAGAAAATGGAGCTTTGCTGCCAGTGTTCCTGATGCTGGTTGAATTAATATTTTTTAATTTCAAAACACCATCCACTAGAGCGCGGCTACTTTTGACAGGCGCGTTCATTTTAACCGTCATCCTGCCTTTGATTGCGGTACTTATTTTTACTGCAGTCCATCCGGAATGGTTAGGCAACACTTATAAAATACGCGACTTTACCTTGTCCGAGCGCTTGATGACCGAAGCCAGGATATTGTGGTTTTACGTACGGCTAGTATTAGTACCAGATATCTCGGCGCTTGGGATGTACCATGATGATATCCATCTATCCACAGGGCTAATGCAACCGATGACCACGCTGCCTGCGTGTGCGGGCATATTCCTTGTTACCGTACTCGCAGTGATGTCTATCAAACGGTATCCGATCGCAGCATTCGGCATTCTTTTCTTCCTGCTTGGGCACAGCATGGAGTCCTCGGTGATACCGCTGGAGCTAGCTCATGAGCATCGCAACTACCTGCCCATGTTTGGCTTGTTGTTCGTGCTTTTTTATTATCTGTTAGCCGCCGGCAGGCACAATGAGAGCGCCAGGATCCGGGGTTTGATTGCAGTGAGTGTCATCCTGTTGCTGGCGGGAGTGAGTTTCTTGCGTGCAAATCAATGGGGTGATGCCGTGGAACAAAAATTGAAGGAAGTAGCCCATCATCCGAATTCCTTAAGAAGCAATATGGAAGTGGGGGCCTTCTATGCTGCTTTGCCTGCAAGCAACCAGATTGAAGCGGATGAATTCTATAACAATGCTTACAAGTATTATGCCAAGGCGTCCTCACTTTCACCGACGGACACTTTGGGATTGCTGGGTTTGATTGCACTGAACTCCAGAGCGTCCATACCCTTGGAAGACAGCTGGACAAGCGTTCTGGCAAAACGGATAGAAAATAATCCGTTTACGCCCAACACCGGCAACTCCATGGTCAAGCTCTATAAATGTGTCGCCAGCGACAATTGCAAGAATGCGGCGATCAGCATGGAAATATTGTTTCAGGCAGCTTTCCGTAATCCCACGCTACGAGGTGCTACCAAGGTGCAGCTTTTATTTGCCTGGAGCGATTTTTTAGCCGACGTCAAACACCGGCCCGAAGCAGCGGTTGCAGCAGCCCGTCAAGCGGCAGCGCTCGACGCGTCCAATGTCGAATCTCAAATCAACCTCATTACTATCCTGATAAATCAAGGCAGGACAGCGGAGGCAAAAACTGCAATTGATCGTACGAGGGGATTGGATAATAAGGGGCTGTATGTAGCAAGGCTGAACGATCTTGAAAAATTAACGGCAAAAGAGTAAAGCCGTCTTCTGGAAGAAAAGAATGCCGTTTGAAATATCCATCGTACTGCCGTCAAAAAATGAAGCAGCGTCCTTGCTTACCCTGTTACCGAGGATAAGGGAGGTAATTTCCAATGCGGAAATTATCGTCATCGACGACGGATCAGCCGACGACACAGTACAAATTTGCAAAGACTGCCAGGTCCGCGTCATTTCCCATCCTTACAGCATGGGAAATGGCGCGGCAATCAAAACCGGCGCCCGTAATGCATTGGGTAAAATTCTGGTATTCATGGATGCGGACGGCCAGCACAAGCCGGAAGACATCCCCCGCCTGCTGGAAAGGCTTTCAGCAGGTTACGACATGGCTGTAGGCGCCAGAGACTACGAATCACAGGCCGGAGCCCATCGAGCTTTCGCAAATGGCTTTTATAACCGCCTGTCGAGCTGGATGGTGGGCCAGAAAATTCACGATCTGACGTCGGGATTTCGTGCGGTGAGGGCAAATAAATTCCGCAAATTCCTGTATCTGCTGCCAAACGCATTCTCGTACCCGACAACCATAACGATGAGTTTTTTCCGGGCAGGATTTGGTGTCGCCTATGTGCCGATTCAAGCCCCTAAGCGCATAGGAAAAAGCCATGTGAATGTGTGGCGTGATGGCCTCCGGTTCCTGTTAATCATCATCAAGATCGGTACGCTGTATTCTCCGCAAAAACTTTTCCTACCTATCAGTTTTTCGTTTTTCCTGACAGGCGCCTGTTATTATCTATATACATTCCTGTCTATCCATCGCTTTACCAATATGAGCGCACTATTATTCATTTCTGCGATTTTGACTTTCCTCATAGGTATCGTGTCGGAACAGGTTTCCGCCCTGCATTACAAAGATAGCGATAATAGTGGCCCACATGACGAGCCACAGCACTAGCGCTTCCATTGGCAGGCCGCTGAAAGTCTTACTGGTCAGCACCTCTTATCCCAAAAACGATAAAGACTGGCAGGGCCGTTTTATAGCCGATATGGTGCAAGCATTGGGAGCCTCGTCAGAGCTGCAACTCTCCGTTTGGTCGCCGCCCGGCGAACTCCCCGCCGGAGTAGGGTATGCGGCTTCGGCCGCAGAATCCAGGCGGCTGTCGCAAATGACCTCCCAGGGAGGTATCGCTCAAATACTCAGGACAAGGCAACTCGGGGGCCTCGGCCACGTGTTCGGTTTGCTGCGCGGCCTGCGGCGGGCATACAGGGCCAGACCGGTAGCCGACGTGGCGCATGTCAACTGGCTGCAAAATGCGTTACCACTATGGGGAAGCGCGACCCCGGCCGTCATTACAATTCTTGGAACGGACTTCAGCTTATTGCAGGCTCCGGGCATGCAAGGCATGTTGCGCATGGTCATACGGCAGAGGAAATGCGTGCTGGCGCCAAATGCCGCATGGATGGCGCCCAAATTAAAAAGCGTTTTTGGTGATATAGCCGAAATAAGGACCATTCCGTTCGGCGTTGAAAAAAAATGGTTTAGCCTCAACAGGCATGGTAACTGGCAAGAGCCGCAGAAATGGCTGGCGGTGACCAGGCTGACAAAAAATAAGATCGGAGACTTGCTCAATTGGGGCACAGGCTTCTTCGATGGCCGGCGCGAGTTGCATTTATTCGGTCCCATGCAAGAAACTGTCGAGCTGCCTTCTTGGGTACATTATCATGGCCCCACCAATCCTACTGAGCTGCAACAGAAGTGGTTTCCAGAAGCTGCAGGCTTAATCACGCTGAGTCGGCACGACGAAGGCCGGCCGCAAATCTTACTGGAGGCGATGGCTGCCGGCTTGCCGGTAATCGCCTCCGACTTGCCTGCGCATAGGGATTTAATTGCACATCATGATACGGGCTGGATTGCCACATCCAGAGAAAGCCTGGATGCTGCGCTGAACTATCTTGATGTGCCTGAAAACAATGTCGCTACCGGAAGAGCAGCGCAGGCATGGGTCACCAAAGAGGTCGGTACATGGGACGATTGTGCAAACCGATATAAACTGGCGTATATGGATCTGATCAAATCATAACGGGATAAATACATGAGGCCAGATGGCATCCTGATCATAGGCGGCACCGGTTTTCTTGGCACAGCGCTCCGCCAGCGCCTGTCCCGGAGCGGTCGCCCTGTACATGTACTGGCCCGCCATGCGGATCAGTCTGCCGAGAAAAACGTCAGTATGCATAGGGGTAGTATCGACGATGCCAGTCTACTGCGCAAGATACTGCCGCTATGCGGCACCGTCATCCATGCAGCATCTACGACGACGCCAGGCACGTCGGCGCAGCAGCCTTCGATGGAGGCCATGCAAAATATTTTACCGACCTTGCGCTTCCTGGAATTACTGCGCGAATTTGAAGTTCGCCATCTGATTTTCTTTTCATCCGGCGGCACTTTTTACGGGACGCCGGCCAGCACCCCGGTTTCGGAAAGCCAGCCTTTTTCACCTCAATCCTATTATGGCGCAGGCAAGGTAGCAATAGAAGCGTTCCTTCAAGCCTATCAGAGCCAGGGCGGTAACGGCGGCGTCACCATACTACGCCCTTCCAATGTCTATGGCATCGGTCAGCCTTACCGCCCTGGCTTTGGCATCATCCGCACTATGCTGGAGCATGTAAAACGCGGCAGCACGCTCGAAATTTGGGGAGACGGGGAAAATACCCGGGATTTTATCTACGTCGATGATCTGGTGGAGGTTTGCGTCAAACTGACACAAGGCCAAACGCAATCGGGTAGCTACAATCTTGGTTACGGTCGTGGCCACACTATCAATCAAGTGCTGCGGGCGATCGAGTCCGTCTGCAGGGTTGAGCTCAAAGTCAACTACATGCCTGCGCGCCAACTGGATGTCAAAGCCATTGTATTGGACACCGGAAGATTGGAACAACTGTTAAGTTGGAAACCGCAGATTCAACTCGAACAAGGCCTGGAATTGACATGGAACTGGCTCAAACAATGACGCCTAGCCCGGAAGCGGTCTGTTCTGTTTGCATCGCCAACTACAATGGCCTTGCCGTAATTGATGCCTGTATACAGTCGGTACTGTTGCAGGATTGCGGCTTCCCCGTCGAAATCATCGTCCATGATGATGCATCGACCGATGGCTCAGTCGACTACATACGCACAAATTACCCTGATGTTATTTTAATCACCAGTGAATCCAATGTTGGTTTCTGCATCTCCAATAACCGTATGGTGGATATTGCACTTGGACAGTATATTTTGCTATTGAATAACGATGCAGAACTTTTTCCAGATGCGCTATCCAGTCTGCATGCCGCAGCACAAGAGACGTCGCAAGCGGTGCTCGGCTTGCCGCAATATGATGCGGCCACTGGCGACTTGATTGATATAGGCAGCAAGCTGGATCCTTTCCTTAATCCGATACCCAACCAAGACGCTACGCGAAACGAGGTTGGCATGATCATAGGCGCTTGCCTTTGGCTGCCGCGTTCACTCTGGAAAGACTTGGGTGGCTTTCCCACGTGGTTCGGATCACTGGCGGAAGATATGTACTTATGCTGCTTGGCCAGGCTTGGCGGCCATCCTGTCTCTGCTCTGTCCCATTCTGGCTTCAAACACTGGGTCGGTTATAGCCTGGGTGGCGGAAAGGTGATACAGGAAAAATTAAGTACGAAAGCTTCCCGACGCATCCTCAGCGAGCGAAACAAAACCTTCGTCATGTACCTGACGTATCCTGCCCCATTTTTGCAACTATTATTGCCGCTGCATCTTGCCTTATTATTGGCGGAAGGCTTGATACTGACGATAGTAAAAAGAGACTGGCGACTGTTTAGTAAAATCTATCTGGGTTGCATGCGCGCACTGTGGGACCACAGGGAGCACCTGGTACAACAACGCAGACGCATCCAGGCCAAACGACAATGCGGCAGGTTTGCCTATTTCAAGCCAGTGGACTGGATTCCGCATAAGTTGAGATTGCTATTGCAGCACGGTATGCCCGAAATCAAGTAAGCAGCAACGACCCTGCATGTAGCGGTGCCCACCTATCCAGTTTTCCTGCAAAAATAAATATCTTCCTCCGCGGGCAGGCCGTAGCAAAAGCGCTCGTGATCACTGAATTCTTTAACATATTCGGAGACATCAACAACGAATCCGGCTGCCCTCAAACGCTCAACATAATCTTTACCATATTGACGCACATGATCGTCCTGTCCATATCGGCGAGCTCGTTCTTGTGGATCGACGATACTCGGGTCTTCCTGGGTATGTTCACCCAGGATGGGCACTTGCAATATCGCCCAACCACCCGGTTTTAGCACTCGCAATAGTTCGCGCATTGCAGTCCTGTCGTCAGGCACATGTTCCAATACATGGCTGCAAAAAATGACGTCGAAATGATTGTCATCAAAATTGATATCCGTTACATCCAATTTCACGTTGGCGTGCCTGCCTTCCAAATCTGCGCCGACATAAGCTAACCCGGGAAGACGCCGTATTGCCGGCTTCAGAAAGGGCTCGGGCGCCACATGCAAAAATTGTTTATTGCGGCCGTCAAACAAATCGGTCTTCCTGTGGCAAAACAACCATATCAGTCGGTGCCTTTCCAGTGAGTCGCAAACAGGGCAACGCGCGCTGGCCCTGCTACCCATGGGCTTCAATATATCGAAACTACTGCGGCAAATTGGACACTCATGTTTGGTGCCGGCATACCAATGTTTTCTAAACGCATATAGCAAAGGGCGCAGTAGTCTTTTCATATTGTAGTCTTAGTGACGGAGTCCATTGCCTCCAAAAATAAACGTCGTGTGTGCTCATCACCAAACTGGCTTGGCAATTCGTATACCTCGCCGCAACGGCACGCATCAATGAAATGGGAAATTATTTCAGGCGATGCATCCATTGCTTGATATCCCGTGACAAACAATTGCGGCAATTGCCTATCTAATTCTGCCACCGCGCTGCCAATTGGCGCTATCGCAAGTATAGGACGCTGGACACACAGATAGTCAAATAATTTGGCAGGAATAGAAGCATGCGAAGAGGACAGCAAGATCAGCCCGTCGGCTTCGCGCATTCGTTCTAACGCTTCCTGGCGGGGTACCGACGAGCGTATCTGTATATCCCAGCCAGCCTGCAAAAAACTCGATCGCCAGGCCTGCAGCCCATCCAGTTCGGTCTGGGCCAAGTCTCCGACAAAATTCAGGCTACCTTCCGCCCCAGACGCCTTCAGGCCAATCAAAAGCGGCTGCAGCAGGTGCTCAAGACGCCGCTCTGCGCGTGAAGTGAAAATTCGCCCCGCATACAATAAATTGAGTCGTCGGTGCAGCGGTCTCTGCTCCGCTGGCATGAGTCCGCATTTCTGTGGATAGGCATTCGTAATAGCAACCGTCTTTGCATCTGTATGTGGCAAGCGCTTTGTCAGCATCTGCCGCCATTGGTCAGACGTCACAGTAATAAGGCTGGCTTGCCGCAATATTCGCTGCTCCAGCAAACTTTCCTGCCACCGCCGGATAGCTGAAGTGGTAAGAATAGGTTTCATCGGCTCATCCAGCCAGCCGTCACGCATATCCACGAGTAAGGGCAGTTTAAATTGAGCAGCCAGGCGCGATGCAGCTACATGCACGGACTCCGGAAAGCTGGACGACAATACCGCATCTGCTTTGCCGGCATGCTCAAGTACCACGGGATGCTTCGCGGCGCGCCGTGCCCAAAGGATACCGGGATCAGGGCTCAGCAAGGCATACGCGAGCCATCTCAACCACCCAGGGCGCTTGACGGCCGCTTTCTTCGGAACAGGCATTGATGCAGAATGTTGAGGCGCGTGTTGATTTCTACGGTCGCCATATATCTTTAAAGGATCTCGCAAGGTAATCAATTTACCCCATGCCATTTCTTCGCAGGATTCGTTATCAGCTGCAGCCACGACTACGAGAGAAACACCGCTTTCCGAAAGCCATCGTATAAAGCGCTCTACCCGATAGTGCCCTAAATGTTGAGGATCACACCAGTAAGGGGCTATTACGACGATCTGTTTGAACTTAGCCATGCCTGGCTCGCAGTTCACCATAGATATTTGCCAATTTCTCTGCTTGAGCCGCCATATCATATTCGGCTTCAATATGCGCGCGCGCCGCCTTGGACAATTCTAACCATTGCCCTGGATGCTTGACCAGCCACGACAAATGCTCCGACAAGGCGCCAGTATCGCGTTCCGGGGCGAGCAGCCCAGACACTCCGTGCTCAAGCACTTCGGGAATATCGCAATGAAAAGTGCTAACGACCGGCATACCGCTGGCGGCCATCTCGATGATGGATACGGGTGCACCACCCTCCGTATCGCCGTCAGTCGCGTGGACGCTGGGCGATAGGAAGACGTGATGCCTATACGCCTCTTCCAACAATTCTGCATGCGTGCGGTAACCAAGCAGTCGCAGCCTGCTACCCAGTTCATACTTGTCGATCACTTTTAATATCTTTTGCTTTTCTTCCTTGCTACGCGGGTCGGCATCGGCATCGCCAATTATCGTAATCTCCAAATCCACCGTTTTCAGTAACTCACCCAATGCTTCCAAGGCATAAGGAATACCTTTTTTTTCCCGAAATGCACCGGCAATCAACACTTTCAACGGTTCACCCGGGCGCAATACGCGCGGCTGGAATGGGATAGCTTTCAGGTCTACGCCGAGATGATGAACTCGCACCTTGCCGGCAGGGCAGCCTCGATTCATTATCCGCTTCGCCATGTGACTCCCTTCACACAATACGGCGTCGACGCTGTCAAATAGTTGAGCATAGCGTGCCAGCCATCGAGCATCTTGCTGCGGCAGATGATCAACATCCAATCCATAAAACGTAACTACATGCGGTATGCGCAGGCGCTTCGCCACTCCACGATCGAACCAACCCATATTGCCAAAGTGTGAATGCAACAGGTCGATCTTTCGGTACCTCGCCAAACAAGCCAGCCAGCGCGGATACAGCGGGATATTCAATTTTCTGAACAGCGCTTCCAGCTTATAGCGCCAGGCGGAATTGCTGCAGAAACTATGCAAATCAGATACTGGAAATCCTGAGGGATGTTGACTGCCTATGCATGCCACGCTGTTTTGCACTGTTTCAGGCAAGGCGACGATCTGGTTATACAACCAGGTCTGCGTTTTCGGAAGCCACACTGGGCAACTATGCAAAACATTCAGTCTTTTCATATTCGGGCGATAAATTTTAAACGACGTAGTTGAATCGGCTTTTTAAGATACCCATGAGGTCAACGCTTCCATGTCGCGCCCCCATCGACCGCTTCCACTATTTTTTGCCACAGTCCCCGCTTCACCCCAATACTTAAACCGTGTATAGGTCGTATGCTAATTGCCTAACTCCGACAGCAAATCTCGCCACGGCGAACTGGTGCGCACTATCCATAACACAGCCTCGATTCATTGACGATTATCTTGCCCTGTCCGTCCGGGATCGCCGGCCTTCCCCGGTAGCAGTGGTTCTAATTTTTTCCATTGATAATCACGTAACATTTTTCGACAGCTTTGCATCTGCGGTATCCTGTTTTTTTCAAATGCTGTATGTAAACACAATTCAACGAATGTTAACAGCCACTGGCAAATTCTTCACATGTCATTAGGGTGCCAAAGCATACGAACAATCCCCTTTAGAAGGTTCCTCTGGAAAAGATATGAAAAAATCCCGTAACTTAATACCCCAACTCCAATCAACATGCCTAAACGAAAAAACGGGAATGCAATCAATCCCAGCCAATTTTGATTTACGAACGCAACGACTACCGCCATTAAAACTGCCGCAAATACAGAAGGAAGTAAATTAACTAACAAACTGCCGATCGTCAATTCAACAAGCCTCAAAGGAATCACTAAAGACGGAATAAATAGAACGGTTGTAGCAACCGCATAAGAAATAACTACTCCTTCTAACCCCCACTTAACACCTAGAAAGAATGATAGGACTATTGTCGTGCAGCCAAAGACACCCCAGCGAAACAGGAGGTCAGCTCTACCTTTGGATAAATATAGAATTCCTATCGTTGTACTTAGTGACTGAAGTAAGCCGACTGGGGCAAGATACTCCAACAAGTTAGCTACCGGAATCCATTTAGCACCTAATACAGTTTCAACAAAGGGCTCTCGTAATACGAATAAACCAAGCATTAGAGGAGCAGTAATAAGTATAATCGCAGCAGTAATTTTTAGATAAACGCTTCCAACCCGTTCTGGATCAGTTTGCATGCGGCTAAACACAGGAAATAAAGCTCGCGCAACAACCCCTGAAATATTCTGTACGGGCCAAAGCATCAAGCGGTAAGCCATCGTATAAACCCCAAGATCCGTTGCGCCCAAAAACCTGCCTATCAGTATATTGTCCGCGTTTCGAGCAAAATAATTGAATACATTGAACCCAACCAAATTACTGCTAAAACCAAATAATTCACGCATATCATAAAGTCGTGCCGCCCTCCCTGGGCTCCATGAAGAGCACCACCACAAACCTACTGTTGTAACGATAGCGGATAAGATAGTTTGCGTCACAAGGCTATAGATCCCCCATCCCACTGAAGCCGCCACTAAAGCAGCACACAGACTGAATAACGCGGCAATAGATTCTATTATTGCCAACGGTCTAAAGTCTGAAGACCGCTCCAAAAGCGCTTGGTGCACTAGACTCATCGCCCCAATGGGCAGTGCGAGCGCAAATAGCCAAAGTACGTCAGACAAGCGGGGCTCCGAAAAAAGCCAGGCGGCCGCTGGTGATAGCACTATCAATCCTAACGCTAAGCCAAGACTGATTGCGATATTGAGAAAAAACACAGAATCAAGAAGATGCGGCGAAATAACAGGCCGTTGAATCACGGTCGCTACAGTACCGAAATCTCTAAACAACGAAATAAAACCAGTAACTGTAGTTGCCATAGCCACTACGCCAAAATCAGAGGCGGGCAGCAACCGCGCTAAAATAATGAGCCCGATAGCCTGGCTTATCATTTTTACGGTTTGAGATAAGGAGGACCATATAAATCCAGAAGCAGCAGCTCTAGATGCAGTTTTCATGGGTTTTTCCGACCTCGAATACATACAATTAACTTATTTCACTCTTCTGGCTTGGAAAACTTGGCATTCGTATAAAATCCCCAAGAAAATCGATAGACGGACTTCCCAAGAGCACTATAACTCTTTTGCGATCAAGACTTTTAGCCGTTGCGTTTTATCGTTTGGATGCGGTTGCATTTGAGGTGGCACTGTACCAATCGAAAGGCATTAATTTAAATATTACATACATGATCCCCTGAGCTATCCAATTACTTCCCAGCAAAGGCAACGGATAATCGAAAGGTCGAATTTGTACAAAGCCACAACTAATTAGCAACGCTTTCAATTCTTTCGGGGACATCATATTAATATGAGTAGGATCGGCTTTTGCCTCATATTTATTGGCCTTTGAAGGCGCCGCAATAAGGATTACTCCATCTTGATGCAATACACGAAATGATTCGCGTAAAACGTTTACTGCTACAACGGGCTCTAAATGCTCAATGACTTGATTAAGAACTACTGTCTGGAACGAATTTTCAGGAAATGGCAGGTTTTCACTTAATTTTTGATAGCGAATATCGAGTGTAGGACAACGTTCTTTCGCCATAGCGATTGCTTCAATAGAGCCATCCATTCCTGTGCCTGTCAAGCCCCACCGAGACGCACATTCAAGTAAATATCCGCACCCAGCACCTAAATCGAGTATAGGACCAGGAGAAGAACGTTTAATAATCAGAGCAACAATTCCGGAATAAAATTTCCAATCTCGCGAAGAGTAATGTTGTTGGTAATATCCAGAGTCAGCAATCCCGCCATCTAACTGCATTTCATATCCTCAATACAAAAAAATAAACGCATGCACATGCATAACGGATTCCATCGTCCGTAGAACACTAGAGTGCCCAACTATATGGAACAGTTTCATAATGAAGTAACGATCCACCGGAATCCGCTTGCAAAGAGTTGCGTACAGCTTTTGTACAACAACTATCTGAAATTTTTTAAGAGACTCCCTATTCACAAACTATGATAAACAACATCTTTGCTTAATTTGTAAAATGGCATGATCTAGTCATATCCGCCTTCTATTTAGAACATTAGTATCGAATGGAGTTTTTCACAGCTTGAATTACGTCAGCAATATCGGTATCTGATAGTTTTGGTGAAATTGGAAGGCTCAAGGTTTGCTGCCCCACCAAGTGCGCATTAGGATAATCCTCCGGTTTCCACCCAAAACGTTTCTGATAGTACGGATGTTCCGGCAAGCTCAGATAGTGCACCCCTACCCCAATATTCTGTACTGTCATCGCGTCGAGAAATTGGTCCCTGCTTAAGCCAGCCCTGCTTTCATCGATCAAGACCGTGTACAGGTGATACGCATGCCGAGTCTCTGCTTCCACCTCCGCGGGAAGATCAATCGGCAAATCGGCAAACGCCTGCTGGTAGTGACTCCAGATTTGCTGGCGCCTTAACCAATTTTTCTCAACTCGCGCCAATTGATGCATGCCCATTGCAGCCTGCAGATCCATCATGTTGTATTTAAAACCGCATTCAACTACCTGATAGTGCTTATAGCCATCATCGCCAAAACGTTTCCAGGCATCCTTGCTCATGCCATGCAAGCCCAGTATCTTGATACGGGCGATATCCTCCTCGCGCTTTGCCAGCACCATTCCTCCTTCGCCCGAACTGACATTCTTGGTAGCATAAAAGCTGAAACAGGAAAAATCACCGAAGGTTCCAGCTTTTTCCCCGTGATATTCGGTTTCGATCGCATGCGCACAATCCTCGATCAGCTTCAGTTGATATTCGTTGGCAATTCTGACGATCGCATCCATATCGCAAGGTCGTCCTGCAAAATGCACAGGAAGTATCGCCCGAGTCTTGGAAGTGATTTTTTCACGTATTTTGTCAGGCGCGATATTCAAGCTGTCTATATCTATATCAGCCAGTACAGGGGTAGCCCCTGCATGGATAATCGCATTGACCGTCGCACAGAACGTCATCGGTGTCGTAATTACTTCGTCGCCGGGACCAATGCCCGCAGCAAGCAAGCTGAGGTGCAATGCAGCCGTGCATGAGTTGAGTGCCGCGACATACGGCATGTTCTTGTAAGCCGCAAAATCTTGCTCAAACTTTGCGACTTTAGGGCCGGTGCCCAACCACCCTTTATGCATAGAGTCGATAACCTCATCGATCTCCTCTTGTTGAATCTCTGGTTGCCCGAATACCAGAAACTCAGACTTTGGGCGAATTGGCATAGTTAGCTGTCTCCATACTTCGTAATATATTCGAAATTAATATTTCCACTTTGCGACGATACCCCGTTGGAAGCTTGGACGCGCAAAGATCAGTTATTCCAGGCAAAACTCCATCCGCGTCCCAGAAAAATCAATCACATCCCCATCCTTCAGCGGCACAGGCTGAGTATCGATGAATTGCTCGTTGAGCTTGGGGAAGGTGCTGCCTTCCACATGCGCGATGTAGTATGCCTGCTGTTGCCGGGTGATGGCGGCAACCAGCACTCCAGGGCTGCCGAGCGTGGTCACCGGCTTGTTCAGCACCAGCTCCCGGCCCGCATTGGCACCAGTCAGTACCTTGATTTTAGCGATAGGAAGCGCGACGCCGCTTGCTGGGAGTACACCCTGGGCTGAGCCCGCCTTGGACGGTACTGGTGCCGGGCTCGCCGCCCGCTCGGGCTCAAGCGTGATATGCAGCTTGTATTTGCCGATTTCGATCACATCACTATTTTGCAGCATATGCTTCTTGATCGGCTGGCCGTTGATCATCGTGCCGTTGGTGCTGCCCAGATCGAGGATAAAGGAGCCCTGCAATGAGGTATCTATCGCCGCATGCTGGCCGCTGACTGTCAGGTGGTCGATGACCAAGTCGTTGGACGGCCGCCTGCCTATCGTGATGCGCGGCTTGCCGAAGCTCAGTTCCTGCTGGATCAGGCCGTCATAGGTGACAATGATTTTGACCATTATTCTTTTACAAACGCTTTCTGGATGAGCAAAAACTTAGCTGGCAAAAATATGACCGATCAACGAGCGCTGCCGCAACTCCTTCAGCCTGCACAAAACGACGGAAATATTATCGCGTCCGCCGTTGGCATTGGCGCCCCCGACCAGAGCCTGGCAACATTGTTCCAGATTACCGGAGTATTCCGTCATGATTGCATGAATTTCATCATGATTGAGCATATCGGTCAATCCATCCGAGCACAGCATGTAAATATCGCCCTCTTGCAGCGGGTGCTCCAGGATATCGATCTCGATTTCATGCTGTACGCCGACCGCACGCGTGATCAGGTTCTTGATCGGCGAAAATTGCGCATGCTCTTCGCTGATCAGGCCGGCATCGATCTGCGCCTGAAGCACGGAGTGGTCATGCGTGATCTGGGTCAGGTAATCTGCGCGGTAACGATAGGCGCGCGAATCTCCCACATGCGCCACCAAAAGCACATCCTGGAGGAAATACGCCACGACCACCGTCGTGCCCATGCCGGCGTATTCCGAATTAAGCTGTGCCGCGTCTATCACGCTGTCATTGGCGGCCTGGATGGCGTCGCTGAGCCAGCGCCGGACGGTATTCGCCGATGTCGGAAATACCTGGGCCCATTGGGAATGCAGCCTGGATTTCAAGGCTTTGCCGATGACATCGATGGTAATCGTGCTTGCGACCTCGCCCGCGTTGTATCCCCCCATGCCATCTGCGAGCACGACAAAGCCCGACTCAGGACAGATCTCTATCGCATCTTCATTATGCGTTCTCACCTGTCCTATGTCGCTAAGGCCACAGAATTCTAGTACGTGCTGAAAGGGCATGAATATGAGTCAATTATATAAATTAAATGGCTTTTCTATGCTTAACGGCAAATGCAGCGATCACTACAGCAATTGCCCCCAACAAGCCGGGTACGCTAAGCTTACCATCAAGCAAGGGAATTGTTACATCTCGATAGGCCGACTTTGCCTCGATAAAAGGCAATATCGCCACATCCGAGCACACCATCGCCGCCCCGAGGTAACCTAATAGCGCCGCACCCAGCGTGATAATGACCGGGAATTTGCGCATCAGCGCCAGGACCAGCGTACTTCCCCAAACCACGATGGGGATACTAACCAAAATGCCGAAGACCACAAGCGCAAACCGGTGTTCTCCGCCGACCTGCTCCGCCGCACTGGCGACGGCCACCACATTATCCATGCTCATCACCAGGTCGGCGACCATAATGGTCTTGACGGCCGTTAGCAGGCGATCGGCAGCAGGTATCGTAGCGTGGCTGTCGCCGTCTTCCAGCAGCAATCTGTAGGCAATCCAGAACAACAGGATACCGCCTATCAGCTTCACGTAAGGCCACTGCAATGCTGTAACTGCAAAGGCCAGCAGTATGATGCGTATTGCCACTGCGCCGACCGTGCCCCATACAATGCCATGCAAGCGCAAATGGGCCGGGAGATTCCGGCAAGCGAGCGCAATGACTATCGCATTGTCGCCACCCAGCAGGATATCGATCAGGATAATTTGGCCGACTGCCCACCAATTGAGATTGAGTAAAAACTCCATGCGCGCAATACGGCCCGAAAATTATTTAAAAGCCAAGAATAACCCACTCCGGCAAAGAATGATTGCAATCTGTACGTAAGCTCATTCAAGGCCATTCCGGCCACCGTGTCTGTGCGATGGGCATCACAAAGAGCAATCGCGCCATATTGTTCGCTTCGGGCATAAAAAAACAGGGAGCCTAAGCCCCCCTGTTTCTTTCAAATCCCGGCCAAAAGCAGATTACAGCATCGCCTTCAGCAAACGCGCCATTTCGGACGGGTTTTTAGTTGCCTTGATACCGCATTCTTCCATGATATCCAGCTTGGCTTGTGCCGTATCGGCACCGCCTGAGATCAACGCACCGGCGTGGCCCATGCGCTTGCCCGGAGGCGCAGTCACACCGGCGATGAAGCCAACCACCGGTTTCTTCATGTTGTCGCGCACCCAGTAGGAAGCATTCGCCTCATCCGGACCGCCGATTTCGCCGATCATGATCACAGCGTCAGTATCAGGATCATCATTGAAAGCCTTCATGATGTCGATGTGCTTCAGGCCGTTGATAGGATCGCCGCCGATACCGACTGCGGAAGACTGGCCCAGACCCAGTGCGGTCAATTGGCCGACTGCTTCATACGTCAAAGTACCGGAGCGGGACACCACGCCGATACGGCCTTTGCGGTGAATGTGGCCGGGCATGATGCCGATCTTGATTTCATCCGGCGTGATCAGGCCTGGGCAGTTGGGTCCCAGCAATTTGGTTTTGCTGCCGGCTTTAGCCATGCGGTCCTTCAGCATCATCATGTCGCGCACAGGGATGCCTTCAGTGATGCAGATGGCCAGGTCTAGGTCGGCTTCTACCGCTTCCCAGATTGCAGCCGCTGCGCCTGCTGGCGGCACGTAGATCACGGAAACGGTCGCGCCTGTGGCTGCCTTGGCTTCGCTGACGTTGGCAAAAATGGGGATGCCTTCGAAGTCTTCACCGGCTTTTTTCGGATTTACACCGGCAACGAAACAGTTTTTGCCGTTGGCGTAATCGCGACACATGCGAGTATGAAATTGGCCGGTCTTGCCGGTAATACCTTGGGTAATGACTTTTGTGTCTTTATTGATCAGGATAGACATATCTTTTCCTTGCGATTATTTAGCTTGGGCTGCAGCGGCGACAACTTTTTGCGCTGCTTCTTCCATCGTGTCTGCGGCAATGATAGGCAAACCGGAGTCCGCCAGCATCTGTTTGCCGATCTCTTCATTGGTGCCCTTCATGCGAACGACCAGTGGTACTTGCAGCGACACTGCCTTGGAGGCAGTGATGACGCCTTCTGCAATCACGTCGCAACGCATGATGCCGCCGAAAATGTTGACCAGGATGGCTTTCAGGCCTGGGTTTTTCAACATGATCTTGAAGGCTTCAGTGACTTTTTCTGCAGTCGCACCGCCGCCTACGTCCAGGAAGTTGGCTGGCTCACCGCCGAACAGCTTGATCGTGTCCATGGTCGCCATCGCCAGGCCTGCGCCGTTTACCAGGCAGCCGATATTGCCGTCGAGCGAGATGTAGGCCAGGTCAAACTTGGAGGCTTCGATTTCTGCCGGATCTTCTTCATCCAGATCGCGGTAGGCAACGATTTCCGGTTGACGGAACAAGGCGTTGGCATCGAAGTTGAACTTCGCATCCAGCGCGATCACTTTGCCGGAGCCGGTCAGGATCAGGGGATTGATTTCTGCCAGCGAGCAATCCGTTTCCATGAAGGCTTTGTACAGGCCCTTCAATTGGGTGCGGGCATCAACCACAGACGCCTCAGGCACGCCGATCTTGCGAGCGATGTCATCCGCTTCGCCGTCTTGCAGGCCGGCGGTAGGATCGATCGCGATCTGGTGGATCAGTTCAGGGTGCTTTTCCGCCACTTCTTCAATGTCCATCCCGCCTTCGCTGGAGGCCATCAAAACTACACGCTGGCTGACACGGTCGGTGACCATGCTGACGTACAGTTCTTTCTTGATGTCCGCGCCTTCTTCGATCAGCAGGCGGCGAACTTTTTGACCTTCAGGGCTGGTCTGATGGGTTACCAGTTGCATGCCGAGAATCGCATTCGCGTATTCCCTGACTTGCTCCAGGGATTTTGCCACTTTAACGCCACCGCCTTTACCACGGCCGCCGGCGTGGATTTGCGCTTTGACAACCCATACCGGGCCGCCGAGCGTTTCTGCCGCTTTGACTGCTTCATCAACGGACAGACATGGAATACCGCGTGGTACTGTCACTCCGAATTTACGGAGGATTTCTTTACCCTGATACTCATGGATTTTCATACGAGTTCCCTTCAGACACTGAGGTAGTAATAATAAAAATTATTCGTAAAATTAAAAACGAACTTGTGGACTAATTTGCAGAAGACGGTTTAATCGCCCACCGCGGGTAATATTGCGCAACTGCCGGGCCATCCAGCCGCAACGCATGGCAACGATCTAGTTGAAACGGCTGCTGGTCCTGCCCGGAACTGCCGGCCCCATCGCGCGTATCAATCACTTCGCCGGCAAAAGCCTGCACCGCAGCAGTCGGCAATATTTGCGCCAACTCTGTCAGGTGCGTGCAGCCCTTGACCCCAGACATTCTTTCCTTGACCCCCTGACGCAGTTGCTTTAACAGGTTCAGGCCAATCAGCTTCTTGTAATCCGGACCTATCGTGTCACAAAAACCAGGATAAGGGACGGCATCCGACACCGCTTCGGCATCGACGATGGTGAAACCGGTGTCGATGGTGATGCGCAGGGTCAGATCGTGCAAAGCGGAACCGACAGGACGAATACCCGATGCGAGCTGGATATCGCGGGTTTTCATATCGGTGATGTGGGCGTCAAGATCCCATAAGCCATCGTCGCGAGCAAACGCCTCAATGGTAATAGCGCGCGTATGCTTCAACGTGCGATGGGTAGCGGATGGTGATAAGGGCATAATGCCTGCAGGCGGCTATTCAGTATAAAAGAGCCACAATTGCGTGTCGCTACCGCAGCTTCTACGGTAGCAGCCGCTCTTGCGGCGCTGCAAAAAACCATAGGAGTTTAGCACAGCTAGGCGACTAACTCACCTGCTGTGTCAGTTTTACGCGTTTTTCGCCGCAGAAAAGCGCGTGTCCGCGAGTAGTTTTAAGCAGAATTTTTGTCAGGATTTTAAGCTATTGTAAGGATAATCAGATCTCTTCGGTATCGCGTGGTGCGCGCATCGCCGCCTGTATCGCCCGGCTGGAAAATCCCCTCTGCTGTAAAAATCTTGCCTGTTTTGCACGCTCAGCATGGTCGATGGGAGCCGCAGGATATTTCCTGTGCAAGGTATCGGTAGCCCGTTCCGCCTCGGACTCAATCAGTTCCACTTTCACCCTGCCGATTTCTTCCGCAGGCAAGTCGTGGCTTTGCAGCTCAGCAATAATGCGGTTATTCCCGAAACGAGCCGAGCGCCTGTGTACCAGCGAATCGGAAAACCGCTCCGCGGATAAATACTTTGCAGCCTCCAGCGTGTCCAGCAGAGCCTGGACGTCGTCCCCCTCTTCTGCATAGCGGGACAGTTTGCGCGCCAACTCCATGCGGCTATGTTCGCGCATCGACAAGTATCTTAACGCCCTGGCCTTCAGGCTGATTTGCAGTTTCGCCATAGTTCCGTATTCATGAAGCAAAGCCCAAAGCTAAACGCCGACCATACCTTCACAGATATGGTCGGCGTCACGATGACCCGGTTGCAGCTACATTCCGGGCCGGCTCAGGCTGATTAAGCGCTGACGTTTTCTGGCAGCAAAGGCACACCCAGGTTTTCGCGCACCTTGTTTTCAATTTCGTAGGCGAGCTCTGGATGTTCCTTCAGGAAATTGCGCGCATTATCCTTGCCTTGGCCGATTTTTTCACCGTTATAGCTATACCACGCACCGGCTTTTTCAACGATCTTGGCATCGGCGCCCAGATCCAGGATTTCGCCTTCACGGGAAGTGCCTTCTCCATACAGGATATCAAAATGCGCTTCCTTGAACGGAGGAGCAACCTTGTTCTTGACGACCTTGACCTTGGTTTCATTGCCGATCACTTCGTCGCCGGCCTTGATGGAACCGGTACGGCGGATATCCAGGCGCACGGAAGCGTAGAATTTCAACGCATTGCCGCCTGTCGTCGTTTCCGGGCTGCCGAACATCACGCCTATCTTCATACGGATCTGGTTAATAAAGATCACCAGTGTATTGGTACGCTTGATGCTGCCTGTCAGCTTGCGCAAGGCCTGGGACATCAGGCGTGCCTGCAAGCCAGGCAAAGAGTCGCCCATGTCGCCTTCAATCTCGGCGCGCGGCGTCAATGCAGCGACCGAGTCGATGACCACCAGGTCAACGCTGCCAGAGCGCACCAGCGCATCGGTAATTTCCAGCGCCTGTTCACCGGTATCCGGCTGCGAGATCAGCAGATCGGACAGGTTCACGCCCAGTTTCTGCGCATAGCCTACATCCAGAGCATGTTCCGCATCGATAAACGCGCAAGTGCCGCCCAGTTTTTGCATCTCTGCAATGACTTGCAAGGTCAGCGTTGTTTTACCGGAAGATTCAGGACCGTAGATTTCCACTACGCGGCCGCGCGGCAAACCGCCCACACCCAGCGCAATGTCCAGGCCCAGGGAACCGGTGGACACTACCTGCACCTCTTCCACAACAGCACCGTCAGCCATACGCATGACCGAGCCCTTACCAAACTGCTTTTCAATTTGTGCCAGCGCAGCAGCTAAGGCTTTGCCTTTTTCAGAGTTATCAGGTTTTCTGTCGTCCATAAATTCTTCCAGGTGTGGTGCACGGCGTATCGAGAAAACTTGTCGACCATGCAATTTAATGTAAATCAATCATGTGAGCGATTTTTTGCGCGCTCAATTTTGTGCATCTGGCGACACTGTATAAAAAAACAGTGCTTTATGCAAGCACCAAATGAAAAATCTTAGTTGTTTTTTGATGACTCTCACATAAGAGTCAAAATTTCATCAAGTTTCTTCCAGGCATCGCCGGAGGTCGTCACCGATGCCGGCGCCGCCATGTGGCTGCTACCAGGGCATAGGTTCAGGATACGCAACCGCCAACCAGATTTATTATACATCCCTGGTCGTGACGGTCTCGCCAGGGGGCCGCTGATTCCCCGTACGCCTCCTGATGGGCTAAAAGCTTGGCCCAGGAAGCTTCAGCGGAACTCCCATTTCCACGCAGGCATCCGAAATTGGCTGCCCCTCCATCAATCCATATGCCTGGGCCGGGCATTCCTTCCCCTTTGAACAAGCACATCCTGCGCGGATATCTTGCCGCTAATGTCAAAAACCAATAGACTGAGCCCAGAGACAATATAGCCCGACCATGGCCGCCGTCCAGTTTCCCCGTCTGATAGCGCCGCACACGGTCGAATGCACAAAAAATTACAACCATGCGTATCTTGCTTGCAGAAGACGATAGCGTACTTGCAGATGGCCTGACCCGCTCACTGCGGCAGTCCGGCTATGCGACCGATTATGTGAATAACGGGCAAGAGGCCGATTCGGCCTTATCCACGCAAGACTTTGACTTGCTGATCCTGGACCTGGGACTGCCCCGGATGAGCGGACTGGAAGTGCTGCGCCGCTTGCGCGCGCGTAATTCCCATTTGCCGGTATTGATATTGACGGCGGCCGATTCCGTCGAGCAAAGGGTCAAGGGACTGGACCTGGGCGCCGACGACTATATGGCAAAACCTTTTGCCTTGTCCGAACTGGAAGCAAGGGTGCGTGCGCTAACCCGCCGCGGCGCCGGCGGCGGCCCTACCGTGATCAAGCATGGTCCGCTAAGTTATGACCAGGTGGGCCGCATTGCCTATATCCATGAGCAGATGCTGGACCTGTCGGCGCGCGAACTGGGCTTGCTGGAAGTCCTGTTGCAGCGCACCGGCCGCCTGGTTTCCAAAGAACAACTGGTGGACCACCTATGCGAATGGGGTGAAGAAGTCAGCAACAACGCGATTGAGGTCTATGTACACAGGCTACGCAAAAAAATCGAGGTTGACGGCGTCCGTATCGCCACCGTGCGCGGCCTGGGTTATTGCCTGGAGAAATTTTTCGTCGCCGCTGCAACAAGCCCATCTGCGCCCGCGACCCCGCTTGCCAGCGACACAGAGCAACCATGATGCGCAACGGCGGCGCGCGCCAAGCGGCTGCACCGCAAGCGCCGGACAGAAAAATCCATGGCCAGCCGCCGGAGAAAATCCAGCGTTCGCTGTTTGGCGAAATCCTGGACTGGATGTTGGCCCCGCTATTATTGCTATGGCCGCTCAGCATCGCCATCACATATGTGGTCGCAAAATCCATCGCCAACCAGCCCTTCGACCGCGCGCTGGAAGATGATGTACTGGTGCTAGCGCAACAGGTCAAGGAAGTCGACGGCAAAATCATCACCCAGTTATCCAATCCGGCGCGCGATATCTTGCGCGCCGACGATCTGGACAGCCGCTACTTCCAGGTCAAGGGCAACAAGGGGGAACTGGTGGACGGCGACCGCGACCTGCCGCAGCCTACCGATGAAGACAAACCCCTTCCCGGCTCGGTATCGCTGCGCGCCGACAATTTGCGCGGCGTAGAAATCCGGGTAGCCTATAGCTATATAGACCTGAACAGCCGGGCCGGCATCAGCCGCAGCCTGGACGGCAGCAGAAGCCAGCCGCACCTGGCGCTGGTGCAGGTGGCCGAGACGCTGGAAAAACGCACCCTGCTGGCCAATGAAATCATCAAGGGCGTGATCCTGCCGCAATTCATCATCTTGCCGGTGGCCTTGGCGCTGGTCTGGTTCGCTTTGTCGCGCGGCCTGTCGCCGCTGGCTGAACTGCAATACCGCATCCGCGCCCGCCGGCCGGACGACCTCAGTCCGATAGACTCACGCCAGGTGCCGGAAGAAATCTCACCCCTGGTACGCTCATTGAATGACATGCTGAGCCGCCTGTCGCAAACCATAGAGATACAAAAACGCTTCATCGCCGATGCCGCACACCAAATGAAAACGCCGCTGGCCGGCATGCGCATGCAATCGGAACTGGCTTTGCGCGAAACCGACCAGGCAGAGATCCACCGCTCGCTGTTGCAGTTGTCCAAGAGCTCGGAAGCCGCGACCCGCCTGGTCAACCAGTTGCTGACGCTGGCCCGCGCAGAGAACCAGACGCCAGCTACGCAGCCGCTGGCGCCGGTAGAGCTAGCGGAACTGGCCCGCAGTGCGGTGCAGGACTGGATACAGACCTCGTTCACCTATAACATCGACCTGGGATTTGAGCAGCCCGGCTACCCGGTAATGATAGTCGGCAATCCGCTGATGCTGCGCGAACTACTGAACAACCTGATCGACAATGCCTTGCACTACACGCCCAAAGGCCAGAGCGTGACAGTCAGGATACGGGTCATCGACGATGAGCAACTGGCCGTACTGGAAGTGGAAGACAATGGTCCCGGCATACCGCCGTCAGAGCGCGGCCGCGTGTTTGAGCGTTTTTATCGCATCCTCGGCAGCAACGTCGAAGGCAGCGGCCTGGGCCTGTCCATCGTACGTGAAATAGCGCAGCAACATGATGCACAAATCGAGGTAGTGAATAACACCCGCAACCAGGACCCCAAGTTCCCAGGCTGCGTGTTCCGTATTTCCTTCAGGATGAATCCTTACTCCAGTTCGCATTCTGCCTATATAGGAGACTTCAGCTGATGAGCGAAGCTGAGCAGCAGGCGCCGGCGCCGGCAAAATTTCGATGCTGGCCGCAGACCCGGCGGCTTAGCGCATGGCTGCTGGCAAGTTGGCTGGCGCTGACCTTCGGCACCCTGTTTTTTGCACGCGAATTATCCGGCCTCTATTTTTCCGGCTGGTCGCTGTCCTTTTACATGGCGGCGCAGGGATTGAGCCTGTTTTACGTTTTGATACTGGCCGCTTATTCGCTGGCCATGCGGCGCATCGAGAGCGCCGGAAAGGACGCTGCCTGATGGTGCAAAAAAGCTTTACCAGACGACTGACGATATACTATTTCTGGTACACCGTCCTGTTCATCATTTTTTTGATCAGCCTTGCCGTGCTGGAAAAAGAAGGCGTGCCCAGGGTCTGGATAGGGTATCTATTCATGTTCGCGACCATCATCATCTATGCCGGCATAGGTGTGATGAGCCGCACGTCCGACATCTCGGAATACTATGTGGCCGGCAGGCGGGTGCCCGCGGTATTCAACGGCATGGCGACCGCCGCCGACTGGATGTCCGCCGCCAGCTTTCTCAGCCTGGCCGGCGGCATCTACCTGTCCGGGTTCGACGGGCTGGCCTATATCATAGGCTGGACCGGCGGCTTCTGCCTGGTGGCACTGTTGATCGCGCCTTATCTGCGCAAGTTCGGCCAGTACAGCATTCCCGATTTCCTGGGTACGCGGTATGCCGGGCGGCACGGCAGCAACGCGGTGCGGGTACTGGCGGTGATTGCCACCGTGATCATTTCTTTCACCTATGTGGTGGCGCAAATTTACGGCGTAGGCCTGATCACGTCGCGCTTCACCGGCGTGGATTTTTCAGTCGGGATTTTCCTGGGGCTGGCCAGCATACTGGTGTGTTCTTTCCTGGGCGGCATGCGCGCGGTAACCTGGACCCAGGTGGCGCAATACATCATCATCATCGTGGCCTATATGATCCCGGTCACCTGGCTATCCATCAAGCACACCCATATGCCGATTCCTCAACTGGCCTACGGCTCCACTCTGCCGGCGCTGAACGCCAAGGAAAAAATATTTGCCAACGACCCCAGGGAACAACAGGTAAGGGCGATCTTCGAGCAGCGCGCCGATGCCTACCTGGACAAGATACAGCACCTGCCCGACTCCTGGGAAGAAGGCCGGCTTGAAGTTCAGCGCAAGCTGGAAGACCTGAAGTCAGGCAATGCCTCATTGATAGAGATCAAGACTGCCGGGCGGGAACTGGCGAATTATCCAAAGTCCCCGCAAGAAGCTGAGAGCCGCTGGACCGAGGCCAGGAACGCCAACCTGGCCAGGTCCGAAGCGCCGGTATCCAACTTCCAGCCCTATGCAGCAAAAAACAAGGAAGATTCCGACATCAAGCGCAATAATTTCATGGCGCTGGTATTCTGCCTGATGATGGGCACGGCCGCGCTGCCGCACATCCTGATCCGCTACTATACGCCGCCGTCGGTCAGGGAAAGCCGCGAATCGGTGTTCTGGTCGCTGTTCTTCATCATGCTGTTATATGTGACGATACCAGCGCTGGCGATCCTGGTGAAATACGATATCTACACGTCGCTGGTGGGCACGGATTTTTCCAAGCTGCCTTCATGGGTCACCTATTGGAGCAGCGTGGACAAGATCAATCCGCTGGTCAATATCACTGACATCAACCATGACGGCATAGTCCAGCTGGCGGAAATCGCGCTGGACGGCGATATCGTGGTGCTGGCGACGCCGGAGATTGCCGGCCTGCCCTACGTGATCTCCGGCCTGATCGCAGCAGGCGGATTGGCTGCCGCGCTATCCACCGCGGACGGCCTGTTGCTGACCATTTCCAATTCACTGTCGCACGACATCTACTACAAAATCGTCGATCCGCAAGCATCCACCCAGAAACGCGTCACCATTTCCAAGTTGCTGCTGCTGGTCGTTGCGCTGGTGGCGGCCTATGTCGCCTCGCTGAAACCTGCCGATATTTTATCGCTGGTCGGCGCTGCGTTTTCGCTGGCGGCTTCCGCCCTGTTCCCGGCCCTGGTGATGGGCGTTTTCTGGAAACGCGCCAACCAGCAAGGCGCAATTGCCGGCATTGTGACCGGTTTTGTCGTCTGCGTTTACTACATGCTGCATACACATCCGCTATTTGGCGGTAATATAAGCAATCAGTGGTTCCATATCGCCGCCATTTCCGCCGGCGTTTTCGGCGTGCCGGCCGGTATGCTGGCCCTGATCGGCGTCAGCCTGCTGACACCGGCAACCGACCGGCATACACTGGACCTGGTCGACTATATCCGGGAGCCCGATTAAAACCGGCGACCGGAACCGACGATTATCGCTTGCGGATAGATTTGCCTTGCCCTGGCATGCTTCTTGATAGTTATTTTATGTAACAAAATCATAAGTACGACTAACGTTGAACAGGATCGGTCCGTATCATGGCAAAATTCTTTAATGAAATGCATACCGATGGCAGTAATGCCGTGGGCAATGCCGACGAAGTACGGGAGCACTATCGCGAATTCGATGCCTGGCTGAAGCGGCAACCGGCAGACATCATCGCCAGGAAGCGGGCCGAGGCCGACCTGATGTTCCGCCGGGTCGGGATCACCTTTGCCGTGTACGGCGACGACGCCGGCACTGAACGCCTGATCCCCTTCGACATCATACCGCGCATCATCCACGCCGAAGAATGGACCAGCCTGCGGGCAGGCCTGGTACAGCGGGTGCAGGCGCTGAATATGTTCATCCATGATATTTATCATGACCAGAACATCATCAAGGCCAAGATCATCCCGGCTGAGCAGATCTACAAGAACGCGCAATACCGGCCGGAAATGCAGGGCATCTCGGTCGCCTCCGACATCTACGCGCATATCGCCGGCGTCGATATCGTGCGCGCCGGCGCCGGCGAATTCTACGTGCTGGAAGACAATCTGCGGGTGCCGTCCGGCGTATCGTATATGCTGGAAGACCGCAAGATGATGATGCGGCTATTCCCCGAACTGTTCGCCCGCAACAAGATCGCACCGGTCGACCACTACCCGGACATGCTGCTGGATAATCTGCGTTCGGTCGCGCCGATGGGGGTGACCGATCCCACCATCGTCGTGATGACCCCGGGCATGTACAACTCGGCGTATTTCGAACATGCCTTCCTGGCCCAGCAAATGGGGGTGGAACTGGTGGAAGGCCAGGACTTGTTCGTCAGCGACAATGCGGTCTACATGCGCACCACCCGCGGGCCGAAACGGGTGGACGTGATCTATCGCCGCATAGACGACGATTTCATGGATCCGCTGGCATTCCGTCCCGATTCTTCGCTGGGCGTCCCGGGGCTGCTGTCGGTCTACCGTGCCGGCCGGGTCACGCTGGCCAATGCAATCGGCACCGGCGTCGCCGATGACAAGTCGATCTATCCGTTCGTACCGGACATGATCAAATTTTATCTCAGCGAAGAGCCGATATTGAACAATGTTCCGACTTACCAGTGCCGCAAGCAGGAAGACCTGGCGTATACGCTGGCCAACCTGCCCGACCTGGTAGTGAAGGAAGTGCATGGCGCCGGCGGTTACGGCATGCTGGTCGGGCCGGCCTCGACCAAGGCACAGATCGAGGATTTCCGCCAAAGGCTGCTGGCCAAGCCGGACGGCTATATCGCCCAGCCCACGCTGGCCCTGTCCGCCTGCCCCACCTATGTCGACAGCGGGATTGCGCCGCGCCACATCGACCTGCGCCCATTTGTACTATCTGGAAAAACCGTTTCCATGGTGCCCGGGGGCTTGACGCGCGTCGCCCTGCAAGAGGGCTCGCTGGTGGTGAATTCGTCGCAAGGCGGCGGCACCAAGGACACCTGGATATTGGAGAAATAGCATGCTAAGCCGCACCGCCGATCATTTATTCTGGATGGCCCGTTACACCGAACGCGCCGAAAACACCGCCCGCATGCTGGACGTGAATGTGCAAACCTCGATGCTGCCGCAATCTGCCGAAGATGCAGAAAAAGGCTGGCGCGCGATGCTGGGCATTTCGGAACTGCAATCCGCATTCGACCACAAGTACGGGATCCTGAATGCCAGGGACGTCGTCGATTTCATGGTCAGGGATCCGGATAATCCCTCTTCCATCTGCGCCTGCCTGACCGGCGCGCGCGAAAATGCCCGTGCCGTGCGCGGCACTTTGACTACCGAGGTATGGGAAACCCAGAACGCCACCTGGCTGGACATGTCCAAGCGCATAGACAGCGGCTTGCTGGAGCGCGACCCCAGCCAGTTCTTTGAATGGGTCAAGTACCGCTCCCACCTGTCGCGCGGCGTAACCCTAGGCACCATGCTGAAAGATGAAGCGGTGCACTTCATCCGGCTAGGCACTTTCCTGGAACGCGCCGACAATACCGCGCGCATACTGGATGTGAAATTCCACGGCGCCACCGGTAAGCGGCATGCCAATGAAATATCGCAAAGGGACTTTTATTACTGGGCCGCGCTGCTGCGCTCGGTATCCGGCTTTGAAATCTATCGCAAGGTGTATCGCGACGTGATCACGCCGGAGCGGGTGGCAGAATTGCTGATGCTGCGCGGCGACATGCCGCGCTCGCTGCTGGCGTGCATGGATGAAGTAGTGAACAACCTGAAAGACGTGCGTAACGATGTGTCGGCCGAGACTGAACGCTTTGCCGGCAAGCTGCATGCGGAATTGCAATTTGGCCGCATAGAAGAAATCCTGGCGGCCGGCCTGCATGTGACGCTGACGGAATTCCTGGAGCGCATCAATGAATTGGGGAATCGCATCAGCCGCGACTTCCTGGTTCCCCTGGCGGCGTAGCGCAGCGTATCATGCGACTCTCCATACGGCACGAGACCATCTACCATTACAGTGCGCCGCTGGCATATACGATACAGCAGCTGCACCTGACCCCGCGCCTGGAATTGCAGCAAAAGGTATTGTCCTGGCAGATCAACGCCTCCGGCCAGATGCATGCGTATACCGACGCCTACGGCAACCTGTGCCACACACTGACCGTTACCGGTGCGCACGCGCAGGTTGCCATAGTGGCGCTGGGCATAGTCGAGACCACCAGCCCCGACCGCGGGCGGCTAGCCAACCATGATCCGCAGTCGCCGCTGATCTTTACCGTCGCCACCCGGCTCACCGAGGCGACGCCGATGGTGCTGGCTTTTGCGGCGGCCAGCTTGCCTGCTACCGGGCAAGCGGTACAGTCGCAGCACCTGATTGGGCTGGCCGAGCGCATTTGCGGTGCGGTCAGTTACCAAAGTGGTGCGACCATCGTCACCACAACCGCCACCGACGCCCTGCAACTGGGCAGGGGCGTCTGCCAGGATCATGCCCATTTATTCCTGGCCTGCTGCCACGCGCACGGCATCCCGGCACGCTACGTATCCGGCTACATAGACCCGGAATCCACCGGCCATGCAGAAAGCCACGCCTGGATAGACGCCTGGATCAGCGAAGCAGATTTTACCGGCTGGGTCAGTGTCGATGTTACGCATGCGCGGCTGATGACCGATGCCTATTGCCGCCTCGCGATAGGCAGGGACTACGATTCGGCCGCCCCCATCCGCGGCGTGCGGCGCGGCGGCGGCGACGAAACCCTGACGGTGAAAGTGGAAGTTGTCCCCTTACTACCGGAATAACAGACACCCCGGCAATACGGAAGAAATCCACGGGAGTCCGCTTATTGCGGTACTTCAAAGTGTAAAATAATGGTTTTCATCAAGATGTTGCAAACATGACATATTGTGTAGGCATGCGCCTCGACGAGGGCCTGGTCTTTCTTTCCGATTCACGCACCAACGCAGGCGTGGACCAAGTCGGCACTTTCCGCAAGATGAGCGTGTTTGAAAATCCCGGCGACAGGATGATGGTGCTGATGACAGCCGGCAACCTGTCGATTTCGCAATCGATACGCCAATTGGTGGCAGAGCATGTGAGCGAAGAAGGCCACAGCATCTGGACCGCCGGCAACATGTATGAAGCCGCGCGCATGCTGGGCGACGCAGTACGCACCGTGCACAAGCGCGATGCCGAAGCGCTGGCGGAATTCGGCATCGATTTCAATGTCAGCATCATTTTCGGCGGCCAGATCAAGGGCGAGCGCTGCCGCCTGTTCCAGATCTATGCGGCCGGCAATTTCATAGAATCCCATAATGAAAGCACCTACTTCCAGATCGGCGAAGCCAAGTACGGCAAGCCCATCATAGACCGGGTTGTCAATCCGTCCACCAGCCTGGATGAAGCGGCAAAGTGCGCATTGATCTCGATGGACTCTACCTTGCGCTCGAATATCTCGGTAGGCCTGCCGCTGGACCTGCTGGTGTATAAGAACGACAGCCTGGCGGTCAGCCACTTTGTCACGATAGACGAAAAAAACCAGTATTTCCAGATGATACGGAATTCCTGGGGCCAGCAGCTGAAAACGGTATTTGAAGGCATAGATGATCCCGTCTGGAACGCCGCGCCGGATGCGACCAGCAACGTGCTGTCGTCCGCCAATATGCATAGCAAGCCGGTACGGGTGCAAGTGCCGGAGTATCTCGGCACTTCCGCCGACAACCAGCCCGCCAAACTGCAAACGCTGGCACAGCAATTCGGCGACAAGCAGCCCTAAACAAGCCGGAGCCAAGCTCTCCACACATCAAAAATAGATGACGTGACTTAAATTATTGTCATCTTTCTTATGTACAATGTCTTTTCCACAATAAAAATCCTTAGGGAAAGACTGGACGATGAATCATAAGCATAGTCTCAAGCTGGCCATATTCGGCGCCACATTCTATTTTTGTTGCGGCCTGCCCGCTCTGCAACAGGCTCAGGCGCAAGTAGCGCCGCCTCCGGTGGAAGAATTTTTCAAAGCCAGGGTCTTAAACAGCGCCCAATTGTCCCCCGACGGCACCTCGGTCGCGATTCTGGTCTCCGGCTCCGACGAAAGGGTCATGCTGGCCGTCATCGACGTCGCGAGCAATGCGCACAAGATCCTGGAACATTTTTCCAATCTGGATATCGCCAATGTCCACTGGGTCAATAACAGGCGCCTGGTATTCCAGGTAACCGACAAGAAAACCGGTGTGGGCGACGTCCGGAGCGGCCCAGGGCTATACGCTATCGATATTGACGGCAGCAATTACCGGGAACTGATTGAGCGCTTCTACAGCATGGAAAGAAAGATCAGCCGCCAACTGGCGCCCAATCACTTCTTTATCGATGTCGATCACCGTGAAAATTCCGACGATGTATTCATTGTGGAAAGCAATGGCAACGATCTGAACCCGACCCGCAATTTTTTGAGGCTGAACACGAAAACCGGCCTGACCCAGCGTATCGACACGCCCAAGAATTCCAAAGGCTTTTTAGTCGATAAGGCCGGGCAAGTAAGAATCGCCAACGCCTCTGACAAAAATATCACTACGATTTTTTACCGGGATCCCAAGACCGATCATTGGCGCAAGCTGATCGAGTTTGATCCATTGACGGATGACGGCTTTTCCCCTGAGTTCATCGGCCCGGATGGCCGCCTGTTTGTCACCTCTCACCGGGGGCAAGACACCGCTTCCATGTATGAATACGATCTGGAAAACAACAAGCTGCTACCCACCCCCATCATTACCCTGAAGGGCTACGACTTCGAGGGATATTTTGCCTATAGCGCCATCAAGAATAAAGTAACGGGCTTACGCTATGAAACCGATGCATGGGCCACGCTGTGGTTTGACGAAGACTGGAAAAAGCTGCAGGCGAGGATAGACGCTCAGCTTCCCGACACCATCAATACCATCTCAGGCGCTGAATTTGCGGACAGCAAAACTGTGCTGGTGCGTGCGTTTTCCGACATCTACCCGGGCATCTATTTATTGTTCAATACCGAGACAGGTAAATTTTCACCGCTAGGCGAATCGCTTCCCAATATAGACAGGAAGAAAATGTCGCATATGGACATGGTCAGGTACAAGGCAAGGGACGGCCTGGAAATCCCGGCCTATCTGACACTTCCCAAGGGAAGCAGCGGGAAAAACCTGCCGATGATCGTGATGGTGCACGGCGGACCTTATGTCAGGGGCGGCCACTGGGGCTGGGATCCGGAAGTGCAATTCCTGGCCTCGCGCGGCTACGCGGTACTGCAACCGGAGTTTCGCGGCAGCGAGGGTTACGGCACCAAGCTATACCGGGCCGGCTGGAAGCAATGGGGCCTGGCGATGCAGGACGACATTACCGACGGCACCAGGTGGGCGATTCAACAAGGCTATGCCGATCCGAAACGGATTTGCATCGCCGGCGCCAGCTACGGCGGTTACGCAACACTAATGGGCCTGATCAAGGAGCCGGACTTGTATCAGTGCGGCATCAGCTGGGTCGGCGTATCCGACATCAATTTGCTGTACGACGTTACCTGGAGCGACATGTCGGACGATTGGGCCAAATACGGCATGCCGACCCTGATCGGCGACCAGGTGAAAGATGCAGAGCAATTAAAGGCGACGTCGCCGATAGAACAAGCCGCGCGCCTGAAAAAACCGCTGATCCTGGCGTATGGCGGCGCCGACGTCCGGGTTCCTCTGGTGCACGGCACTAAATTCTATGACAAGGTCAAGGCCCACAATCCCAACGTGGAATGGATAGTATACGGTGAGGAAGGCCACGGTTGGACCCTGAAGAAAAACAACGTCGACTTCTGGACCAGGGTGGAGAAATTCCTGGACCAGAATATCGGCAAGCAATAGCCATTACATACTTAGCAAAAAGGCGCTCCAATCGAGTGCCTTTTCGTTGCGCGAAGTTGGGAGCGAACTCTCCGCGGCTTGGTGGTTTCAGCTACTTCTTCTTGCGCCAGTCGCAGTCCGCCGCATGGTCTTGCACCATGCCTATGCCCTGCATATAGGCGTAGATAATCGTCGAGCCGACAAACTTGAAACCGCGCTTCAGCAAATCCTTGGAAATCGCATCCGACAGCTCGGTCTTGATGATGCGTTCGCCCTTGTTCCGGATAGGCTTGCCTTTTACATAGGCCCATAAATAGGCATCCAGCCCGCCGACTTCATCGCACAGACGCAGGTAAGCCTGCGCATTGGTAATTGCCGCCGCGACCTTCAGCTTGTTCCTGACTATGCCGGGATTGGCCAGCAATTCCGCCACTTTGGCCGCATCGTAGCGGGCGATTTTCCTGGCATCCCAATTATCAAAGGCAAGCCGGTAGCTTGCGCGCTTGTTCAAGATGGTTTCCCAGCTCAGGCCCGCCTGCGCGCCCTCCAGGTTCAGCATTTCAAACAGGCGGTTTTCGTCATGGCAAGGCACGCCCCACTCGTTGTCATGGTAGTCCAGGTACAGCGGATTGGCGGAATTCGCCCAGGAACATCGTTTGATCGTCATACTTTCATGCCGCAAGGTGGGATTTTTAACGGAGTAAAATCTTATCACATGGCGTCATCCTATTTTCTGATCATCTATAGACAGACGATTTGGCACACGCGCTGGAAGGCAGCAGTGAGCGCCAGCTATCCGCCGCGATCGGCTATAGCAATCCTTCCAGTTGCCCGCCAGCCGGCTTCGGCACCTCGCAACTGGCGCAGCAAAGCACTGCACCGGCGCTGCAACTGGAACGCTACCCATGGAGAAATAACCGCACCGTGAAATAGGCTGCCCAACAAAAAAGCGCACCCAAGGTGCGCTTTTTTGTTGTTGCCCGGCAGTGTTCAGACCACGATAGTCTGCGCTTCGTCGCCTTCACGCGCGCGGATTTCACCGATACGCGTCGCCGTCTCGCCGGCAGCCGTCAGTTGCGCCAGCGCTGCATCTGCATTTTCTTTCGATACGATAACCACCATGCCGATGCCGCAATTGAAGACGCGGTGCATCTCGGCGTCGGCCACGCCGCCGTGCTGTTGCAGCCAGGTGAACAAAGGCGGCATGACCCAGGCGTCCTTGTGCAGGACCGCAGTCAGGTTATCACGCAATACGCGCGGCACATTCTCTACCAGGCCGCCGCCGGTGATGTGCGCCATGCCCTTGACTTCCATGCTTGCCATCAGCGCCAGCAAAGGCTTGACATAGATGCGGGTCGGCGCCATCAGCGCATCGGCCAGTGTGCGGCCATGGAAATCGCTGTTCAGGTCAGGCTGGGAAACTTCGATGATCTTGCGCACCAGCGAAAAGCCATTGGAATGGATGCCGGAAGAAGCCAGGCCCAGGATCACATCGCCGGGAGCAATCTTGCTGCCGTCGATGATCTTGGATTTTTCCACCGCGCCGACCGCAAAACCGGCCAGGTCGTATTCGCCGTCCGGGTACATCGAAGGCATTTCCGCGGTTTCGCCGCCTATCAGCGCGCAACCGGCCTGCTCGCAACCGAAGGCAATACCCTTGATCACGTCGGTCGCAGAAGGCACATCCAATTTGCCGCAGGCGAAATAATCCAGGAAAAACAGCGGCTCAGCGCCCTGCACCAGGATATCGTTGACGCTCATCGCCACTAGGTCTATCCCGACCGTGTCGTGGCGATTCAGGTGAAAAGCCAGTTTCAGCTTGGTGCCTACACCGTCAGTGCCGGATACCAGCACCGGTTCCTTGTATTTTTTACTAATTTCAAACATGGCGCCAAAACCGCCAATTCCAGCCATGACGCCCTCGCGCATGGTGCGCTTGGCAAAAGGCTTGATTGCCTCTACCAGCGCGTCGCCGGCGACCATGTCGACGCCGGCGTCACGATAAGAAAGGGAAACATTATTAGTTGAGCTCATGATATTAGGCAATAGAAACGAGAATAGATGCGGTAGAGGCGGTAAAATAGAAGAATTGCGGAAAATACCTCTGCGAAACCGCTATTTTAACAAATCGACTCGGCAAACACCCGCTTTTTGGGTAATGAGCAGTTTTATGCGCGGTTTTAAACGCCCTTACTACCTGAATAACAAATCGACAACGATGGCATTTTCCTTCACCGCGGAACAAAAACAGACTGCTTTGTGGCTGTGCGTCGCGCTGGCATTGCTGGTTCTGCTGAGCTTGCTGGGGCCGGTGCTGATGCCCTTCATCGTCGCCGCCATCCTCGCATATATCCTGAACCCCTGGGTCGACCGGCTATGCGCATACCGGTTCGGCAAGATCAGCCTGCCGCGCCCTGTGGCGGCTACCCTGCTGATCGTGTTGCTGATTGCGTCGGTATTGGCAATGTTCTTGATCATCACGCCTATACTGCAAAAACAGATCCCGCAATTGCAGGAGCAGATTCCCAAGTTCCTCGACAAACTAAACACAAGCCTCAGCCCCAGGCTGCAAGAGTTGGGAATTACTGCGCAACTGGACAGCGCTGGCATCAAGACCATGCTGGCGGAACAATTGAAGGACAGCGGCGACGTGCTAGGCAAGGCGATACTGTCGTCGGTACGGGTGGGCGGCACTGCAGTGATGGGTTTTTTGGCCAACTTGCTGCTGATCCCCATCGTGCTGTTTTATCTGTTGATGGACTGGCATGCAATGATGGCAAGGCTGGAGCATTTCATCCCGCGCCGCTGGGCGCAAAACACCAGGGACGCGGTGCTGGAAGTCGACAGCATCCTGGCGCAATACCTGCGTGGACAAATCATGGTGATGCTGGTGCTGGCGGTGTATTATTCGATCGCACTGGCAATTGCACGCTTCGACCTGGCATTGCCGGTGGGCATTATCACCGGCTTCCTGGTATTTATACCCTACCTGGGCTACGGGCTGGGTCTGACGCTGGCCCTGATCGGAGCGGTATTGCAGTTTAACGATTTGAGCGGCCTGGTGTCAGTCGCCATTGTGTACGGCCTGGGCCAGGTGATTGAGTCTTTCTTCCTGACTCCGCGGCTGGTTGGCGAGCGCATAGGCCTGCATCCGCTGACGGTGATTTTCGCCTTGCTGGCGTTTGGCCAGCTATTCGGTTTCATCGGCATCCTGGTCGCCTTGCCTGCATCGGCGATTATTTCGGTTGCGGTCAGGCATTTGCGCTCACATTATTTTAATAGTAGTTTTTATCATCAGCCATGAGGCAATTATTGCTGGATCTGGACGCGGAAAAACCGCAGTCTCTCGATACCTTTGTTGTTGGACAGAACGCCGAACTGGCGCAATTGCTCAGCCTGTTTTCTACCCGCACCCCGAGCTTGTATGGCGAACGCTTCGTCTACCTGTGGGGTCAGCCCGGTGCTGGCAAAACCCATTTGCTGCAGGCGCTGGCGGACACCGGCGCTGCCCGCTTCCTGACCCCGGACGCTGGCAGCGAGGCCTTTACCTATACGCCGGCAGTCAGCATGTACCTGCTGGACGATTGCGAAAAATTGTCGCCAAAGGCGCAGATCGACGCGTTCAACCTGTTCAACGAGGCGCGTGCCAACGGCGCCTTCCTGATCGCGGCGGGCAACCATCCGCCGATGATACTCGGCGTCCGGGAAGACCTGCGCACCCGCCTGGGCTGGGGCCTGATTTACCAGGTGCACGGGCTGACCGACGAAGACAAGATCAATGCGCTGGAAAAGGCGGCCCTGCAGCGCAGCATGAGCATTTCCAGCGGCGTGCTGCCGTATCTGATTACGCATTATCAGCGCGACATGAATTCGCTGACCAAGATGCTGATCGCGCTGGACCAGTATTCGCTGGAAACCAAGCGGCCCATCACCTTACCGCTACTGCGGGATTTCCTGCTGCAGCAGGAAGCGTATACTTCATAGCCGACATGAATAATCTTGCCTTGTTTGACCTCGACCACACGCTGATCCCCATCGATTCCGACTACGAATGGGGCCAGTTCCTGAGCCGCATAGGTGCAGTGGACGCGGCTGAATTTGAAAAACACAATGCCGAATTCTTTGCGCAATACCAGGCCGGCACGCTGGACCCGGTGGCATACCTGGAGTTCGCGCTGGGTACGCTGGCGCAGTTCCCGCGCAAGCAACTGGATGCCTGGCATGAGCAATTCATGCAGGAAGTGATACAACCGGTGATCCTGCCGGCGGCGCTGGACCTGATCAAGCGCCACCAGGACCACGGCGACCTGCTGGCCATCATTACCGCCACCAACCGCTTTGTCACGGCACCTATTGCCGGCGCGCTGGGAGTGGACAACCTGATCGCCGCCGAGCCTGAACTGACAGCGGAGGGCAACCTCACCGGCAAGCTACTGGGCGTGCCCACCTCCGGCGAAGGCAAGGTGATACACCTGAATCAATGGCTGGACCGGCAGGGCAAGAAGCTAAGCGACTTCAGTTGCAGCCATTTTTACAGCGACTCGCAAAACGATATTCCTTTGTTATCCGTCGTTACCCACCCGGTGGCGACCAATCCGAATGCTAAACTAATGGCACATGCTACCCGGCAGGGCTGGCCCATCCTCACCTTATTCAATGCGCAATGATTAAAAAGTTTATCCGCAAGATGCTGGGCGTCAAAAGCAAAGCAGATGCTGCCGGCGCCAATAATGAACCGACGGTACTCAGCGCCAAAGAGCACGGCATCAATCCCAACCTGCTGTCTTCGAATGCCATCCGGGTCACGCAGACACTGCAGGAGGCCGGATTCAAGGCCTTCGTGGTGGGCGGCGCGGTAAGGGATTTGCTGCTGGGGGTGAAACCCAAGGATTTCGATATCGCCACCAATGCCACGCCGGAACAGGTAAAACGCCTGTTCCGGCGCGCCTTCATCATCGGCAAGCGCTTCCAGATCGTGCACGTGATGTTCGGCCAGGATTTGCTGGAAGTCACCACCTTCCGCGGCACGGTCACCGACGGCGCGCCCAAGGACGAGCATGGCCGCGTATTGCGCGACAATACCTTCGGCGAGCAGCATGAAGATGCGGTGCGGCGCGACTTCACGATCAACGCGATGTACTACGATCCGGCTACGCAAACCGTGCTGGATTATCACGACGGCATCGCCGACATCCGCAAGAAAACCCTGCGCATCATCGGCGTACCGGAAGCGCGCTACCGCGAAGACCCAGTGCGCATGCTGCGCGTGGTGCGCTTTGCCGCCAAGCTGCAATTCACGATAGATCCGGCCACCAGCGCGCCGATCGCCGTGATGGCGCCGCTGATCAATAATGTGCCTACTGCGCGCGTATTTGATGAAATGCTGAAACTGCTGATGAGCGGCCATGCGATGGCCTGCCTGCAGCAACTGCGCAAAGAAGGCCTGCACCACGGCCTGATGCCGCTGCTGGATGTAGTGCTGGAACAGCCGCTGGGCGAAAAATTCGTCACCCTGGCGCTGGCCAATACGGATGAGCGCATACGCCAGGGCAAACCGGTATCGCCGGGCTTCCTGTTTGCCTCCCTGCTGTGGCACCAGGTGCTGGAAAAATGGGATGCATATAGGGCTTCCGGCGAGTTCCCTATTCCCGCCCTGCACCTGGCGGCCGACGACGTGCTGAACCGGCAGACCGATGCACTGGCGCTGCAGCGCAAGATAGGTTCGGATATGCGCGATATCTGGGCGATGCAGCCTCGCTTTGAAAAACGCGCAGGCAAGACGCCGTATAAATTGCTGGAACATCCGCGCATGCGTGCCGGCTACGACTTCCTGTTGCTGCGTTGCGCGTCGGGCGAGATCGATACCGAAATCGGCGACTGGTGGACAGATTTCATTAGCGGCGACGGCGCTGAACGCGAGCACCTGCTGACCATCAAGCCCAAACAAGAGGCCGCGGCACCCAAGAAGCGCCGCCCACGCCGCCGCGCGCCGCGCAATGCAGCCGGCAATACGCCGGATACCGCAGGCGAGTGAGCCGTGGACAAGAACGGGTATAAAGCCTATATAGGGATAGGCGCCAACCTGGGTGACGCCCGCGCGGCCGTAGAGCAGGCCATAACCAGGCTGGACGGCTTGCCGCAAACGCGGCTCACCGCGCAGTCCAGCCTGTTCCGGACCGCGCCTATAGATGCAGGCGGCGACGACTATGTCAACGCAGTGGCGGAAATAAACACCGGTCTTGCTGCCGAAAATTTGCTGGCTGCCCTGCAGCAGATAGAACTGGATTTCGGCCGCGAGCGCCCCTACCGCAATGCGCCGCGCACACTGGACCTGGACTTATTGCTGTATGCGGACCGGCAAATCGACACGCCGCAACTGAGCGTGCCGCATCCCCGGATGACCGAGCGCGCCTTCGTCCTGCTTCCGCTACTGCAACTGGATCCGTTTATCCTGATACCGGGCAAAGGCGCAGCGCACCAGTTTGCGCCGCAGGTCGCCGATCAGCTCATCAGCAAAATCGACTAGGTTTTTTAGCGCCGTCCCGGCCCATGCTCTGGAAAATTTTCCGCCGCCAACCCTGGCAGGAAAAAACGTGATTTCCGATACAAACCTATAATACGAATACTACATTCTTAACGCGGAGAAATATCTTGGCTGAATACTTGCAAGACCGAAAAGCGGTCACCATTCCCGGTTTGATCGCGCAGCGCCAGCAAGGTGAAAAAATCACGATGCTGACCTGCTACGACGCCAGCTTCGCCGCGCTGATGGACCGTTGCGGTGTAGAAATGCTGTTGATAGGCGATTCGCTGGGCATGGTCAGCCAGGGCCACAACTCCACCCTGCCGGTGACCGTCGCCGACATCGCCTACCATACCGCCAGCGTGGCACGCGGCAACAAATCTGCATTCGTGCTTGCCGACATGCCGTTCGGCAGCTATGCCACGCCGGAATCGGCTTTCCACAATGCGGTGCAGCTGATACAGGCCGGCGCGCAAATGGTAAAGCTGGAAGGCGGCGTCTGGCTGGCGCCCACCATCAAGTTCCTGACTGAACGCGCTATCCCTGTGTGTGCCCATCTGGGCCTGACGCCACAGTCGGTGCATCAACTGGGCGGCTATAAAGTCCAGGGCAAGACCCTGGAGGCGGCCGACCTGCTGAAATCCGATGCATTGGCGCTACAGGCGGCCGGTGCCACCGTGCTGGTGCTGGAAGCGATACCTTCCGCGCTAGGCAAGGAAGTGACCGATTTGCTGGCTATCCCCACCATAGGCATAGGCGCCGGCCCGGACTGCTCCGGCCAGGTACTGGTCATGCACGACCTGCTGGGCGTGTTCCCCGGCCGTAAAGCCAAATTCGTCAAGAATTTCATGGAAGGCCAGACCAGCATAGACGCCGCGGTCCAGGCTTATGTGGCCGCAGTCAAGGACCGCAGCTTCCCGGCGCCGGAACACTGCTTCTGACGAGCGTCAGCTCCAACCGGCGCTCGCGCGCCAGTACAGGCGCCACGCCAATAAAAGCCGGATACCTGGTGATGATCACATCAATGGAATCTGCTGCAGTATCCGGCGAACCTGCCTACTCTTCAAAGCGCCGCCAGGCCATGCCCGGCGTTCAGGATTTGTAGCGCCCCAGGCTGCTTTCCAGTTTGCTTGCCAGCATGTCCGGCGAGCTGATCATCATTCCCACTTCGTTCAGCAGGCCGTCTTGCAAGCCATAGACCCAGCCATGTATCGTCAGGGCCTGCCCTCTTTCCCAGGCGTCCTGCACGATAGTCGTCTGGCACAGGTTAACCACCTGTTCAATCACATTCAACTCGCACAGGCGATCCTGTTTTTCCCTGCTGGACAGGGTTTCGCCCAGATAACGTTCATGCTTCTGGTGCACGTCCTGCACGTGGCGCAGCCAGTTGTCGGCCAGGCCTACGCGCCTGCCTGTCATTGCCGCATGCACGCCGGAGCAGCCGTAGTGGCCGCAAATGATCACGTGCTTGACTCCCAATACTTCAATCGCAAATTGCAATACAGACAGGCAATTCAGATCGGAATGCACGACGACATTGGCGATATTCCGATGCACGAACAATTCGCCCGGCAGCATGCCTAGTAATTCATTGGCGGGGACGCGGCTATCGGAACAGCCTATCCACAGGTACTCGGGGTTTTGTTGCGCAGCCAGTTTTTTAAAAAAATCGGCGTCCTTGGCGCGAATTGCTTCGGCCCATTTTCTATTGTTTTCGAATAATTGCTCGGGGGAAAGGTTTGATGTGGCCGGTACTGTCATGTATGCGTCCTGCTGTTTCGACACCGAGATTCTATACGTTCTGCAGCGCAGATGCCTGCCTATCTGTTTTCCATTATCCAAATGACAAAACGCGGATATATCATCCGCGTTTCAATTTATCCCACTGTAGTCCGGCAAAAATGGATGGGAATTACTTTTCTAATCAGTCTCTGCCAGCATGGCTTTTTTCAGCGACTTGTCTACCGGGCTCTCGCCGAGCCAGATGCGCAGCAGTGCATTATAAAAAAGGATGTCCGGGTAGGGCTCGCCCATTTTCTTGCCGTTCAGCGACACGACGCTACCGACATTAGGGACCCAGTCCAGCACCATCACGTCGCCCTTTTTCAACTCAGGCACGGAAGCAAACAATTCCCCAAAGCGCAGGAACTGGCTGGTCAATTTCATTTTTTCGGATTTCTCAGTGTTTTGATGAATGCCGGACATGAAACCGCGGCCGAATTCTTCGTTGCTGACGTCGCGCAACATCACAATGGTGACGCGCCTGGGCCCCTGCGAGGCCAGCACGTCCGGCACGGTGTTTTTCTTGTCTTTCAGGTACAGGGCGGCAACATAAACCTTGAAGATGGCCTTATAGCGTATTCCCGCTCCGTTTAATTTTAACGGGGTATTGGCCACGGTGACGGTGTCGTCCAGCTTTACGCCGGCCACTTCCACCCCGGCAGCCTGCGCAGTCAGCGCCGTTGCGGTCATCACGCCGGCGGCCGTCGCCGCCAGCACTACCTGCTTGATTTTATTCCAATCCATATCGTCTCCAGTTTGTCTTTTTACAAGACTATGTTTATTTAATTGATCGCTACCAGGCAAATCACCAACACATCCATACCCTATCCTGGGCTTACTCAAACTACGTTCCGCCACTCTTGCAGACAGCGCAGCTTATAGGAAAATCCCAGGCAATACATCAAACAAAATGCATCCGTCTATGCATCCAGCAACTCTTCGAATGCGTCTATCGCTATCGGCTTACAGAAATAATAACCCTGGTACGCCTGGCAGCCGGACCGCAACAGGAAATCCCTCTGATCCTCCGTTTCCACGCCCTCGGCAATCACATTCAAGCCCAGGCTCTCGCCCAGGTTGATGATGGTGCGGACTATCGTCGCATTATTCTTATCCTTGGGCAGATTATGCACAAAGGAGCGGTCGATTTTCAATTGATTCAAAGGCAGGCGCTGCAAATACGACAGCGAAGAATAACCCGTGCCAAAATCGTCCAGCGAAAAACAGACGCCGATATCCTTCAGTGCATGCATTTTTTCTATCACCGTGTCTATCTCTTCCAGCACCACGCTCTCGGTCAATTCCAGTTTCAGCAACACCGGATTGGCGCCGGTGCGCTTCAGGATATTCTTGATTTCATCGACAAAGGACGCCTGCCTGAATTGTTTGGCGCTGACGTTGACTGCCAGTTGCAGGCCCGCCTTGCCGGATATGGCTTCCCATTTCTTGATCTGCATGCAGGCGGTTTCCAGCACCCACAAGCCTATCGGCAAGATCAGGCCGGTTTCTTCCGCCATGGGGATGAAGTCCATCGGCGACACTAGCCCCCGCGCGGGATGATTCCAGCGCAGCAGGACTTCGGCGCCGATAGGATCCCCGAGGGCGCTCACCTGCAACTGGTAATGCAGTACAAACTGGCCTGCCCCAATCGCATGCCGCAGATCGGTTTCCAGTGCGGTGCGTGACTCCAGCGCCGCCTGCATGCTGGGATCGAAAAACCTCAGGCCGTTCTTGCCCAGCGCCTTGGCTTGGTACATCGCCATGTCGGCGCGCCTGAGCAATTCGTCTATCCCTACCTGCTCTTCGCAAAACAAGCTGATGCCTATGCTGCCTGAACTTTCATAGTCGATATTACCCAGCGCTATGGGCTGGCTCAGTATCTGGCGTATCTTCTCTGCAACGCTCTCTGCCTGTGCCGCAGCCTGGGTCGGATCTGTATGCAGCTCCTCCAGCACCACGACGAATTCATCACCGCCGGTGCGCGACACGGTGTCTTCGGTACGGGTGCAGGCTTTCAGGCGCAGCCCGATTTCTATCAATAGCTGGTCGCCGACATTGTGGCCGCGGGTATCGTTCAGGGTCTTGAAGTTGTCCAGATCTATCATCAGGATGGCGCCGTGCCGCTTGTGCCGGATAGTGGATGCCAGCGCCCTGCCCAGCCGGTCTATCAGCAGGCGGCGGTTCGGCAGATTGGTCAGCGGGTCAAAAAAGGCCAGCTGATGGACTTTTTCTTCGGATATCTTGTATTCCGTGATGTCGGTGAAAGAGCCCACGTAGTTGGAAATACTGCCGTCGTCAGCCACGACTGCCGATATCACCAGCCGTTCCGGATACACTTCGCCATTCTTGCGCCGGTTCCATACTTCGCCGGCCCAATACCGGTGCTCCGCTATCGATTGCCACATCTGCTGGTAAAACACGGTATCGTGCCGCCCGGACCTGAGTATCGACACCGGCTTGCCTATCGCTTCGGCCGCCGCATAACCGGTGATTTCTGTGAACGCGCGATTGACCCTGAGGATGACGCTACGGGTATCGGTAATCATGATGCCCTCCTGCGTCTCGAAGGCCATTGCGGCGATCTTGAGTTCCTGTTCCGCCAGTTTCTTCTTGGTGATCTCGCGCAGCACGCACACATACTGCCGGGACTTGCTGTCCTGGTCGGTGACGGGGTTGACCGACAGCTCCAGCCAGATCACCCTGCCATCGGAAGTCTCCCGGCTGATTTCATGCTGCAGGGCCCGCTGCTGTCCTCCGCGCTCCTGCAGGAATGCGCGCACCCTGTCGCCGTACAATTCCCCCAGGTTCAGGCCCTGCAGATGCTGCTGCGACAGCCCGGTCAGGTAGGCCGTCGCCTGGTTGACATAGGTAATCGTGCCGTCCATTGCAGTAATCAGCACGCCTTGCGAGGTCGCGCTCAGCGCATCGTTGCGCAGCCGCAGCAGCGCTTCGCTATCGATCAGTTTCTTTTCATTTTCCTCGCGCAGGCGGTTACGCAGCAGCCATTGGTAACTCAGGATCGCGACGACCAGGCTCAGGATAAGCCCCAATATTTCGATCACCTTGCTGACCCTGGACATCACTTGCCAGCCGGCCGCCGGCTCAGCGGCGACCTCCCAGGCGCCGCCCGGCAACAGGATCTGCTGAGTGATAGCGCCGTCCCCGAACATCGCAGGATCGCCCAGGAACACTTCGCCCTGGCTTCCGGCGGCGTCGCGGCCGCGAATTGCAATCTTGATGTCGCGCTGCATCTGCGGCAAGTCGATATCGGCCAGCAGGCGCTCATAATTGACTACCATGCCGATGGAACCCAGGAAGTTTCCGGCGTCCTTATCCGCCTTCCCGGCCACGTGCGCGCTCGGGTCGTATACCGGGATGCGCACGATCAGTCCGGTTCCGCCCTGGACCAGGGTCAGGGGGCCGGCTACCTGTATCGCCCTGTCCTGCATCATGCGCAGGTATACCGGCCACTGCGCCGGCAAATTCCGATAATCGACGCCGACGATCTTTTCATTGCCTGCCAGCGGATAGACATAATCGACCAGGGTATCCCTGACCAGCACAATATTGCGGATACTGGCATTGGACGCATTCACTTCGGCGGCCAGCCGGATGAATTCTTCCTTGTCGATATTGGGGTGGGTCGCAAATGTCACCGCCAGCACGCGCGCCGCTGAAATGGTGGAAGTAAGGCCGCCTGCCAGCTTTGCCTGCAGCACCGAAAGCTTCTCTATCACTTCCACGCGCTGTTTTTGCGCATTCAATTGCCGCTCATTGCCGTCCAGCAGCCACAGGGCCAGCAATACCAGCATCGCCGAGCCCAGGGCACCCACTTTAGGATTGGTAAAAAAAGAGCGTAATTTGCTTGGGTCGGACAAAGTGGCTACACCTCATATTGGATTTACCGCACTCCAGCATGCTAGCAGAACTTGCCTGCCCTTAGGGTTGCTTTTTGGAACGCTTGCCGCCGATGGCAGCGATGCCAAATAGGCAGCGGCGGCCGCTGCGGCCACACTGGAAGCACTACGGCAAAGGGCATAAAAAAACCCTGCCGACAGTGAAGCCGGCAGGGTTTTCCATATTTTTTAGATCTTTTACTCGAAAAATTTCTTCACTTTATCCATCCAGGTTTTGCTCTGCGGATTGTGCTTGGAGCCGCCTTCGACGGTCAGCCGCTCAAAATCACGCAGCAAGTCTTTTTGCTTGTCCGTCAGTTTGACCGGTGTTTCTATCACTACGTGGCAGAACAGGTCGCCGGCATAACCGGAACGCACCCCTTTGACGCCTTTGCTGCGCAAACGGAAAGTCTTGCCGGTCTGCGTGCCTTCGGGCACGGTGAAAGAAGCCTTGCCGCTCAGCGTAGGCACTTCGATCTCGCCGCCCAGTGCAGCTTTCACAAAGGAGATCGGGATCTCGCAATGCAGGTCGTCGCCATCGCGCTGGAACACGGGGTGCTGCTGGATATGGATTTCCACATACAGGTCGCCCGGAGGTCCGCCGTTGACGCCCGGTTCGCCGTTGCCGGTTGAGCGTATGCGCATGCCGTCATCAATACCGGCCGGTATCTTCACTTCCAGCGTCTTGTTGCGCTTGATGCGCCCCATGCCGGAACAAGTCGTGCACGGCTCGGGAATGATCTTGCCCGTGCCATGGCATTTTGGACAGGTTTGCTGGATGCTGAACAAGCCCTGCTGCATGCGCACTTGGCCGTGGCCGCCGCAAGTGGTACAAGTAACCGGCGACGTGCCGGGCTTGGCGCCGGAACCGTGGCAAGTATCGCACTCATCATACGAAGGGACGCGGATGGTCGTGTCGAAGCCATTCGCTGCCTGTTCCAGTGAAATTTCCAGGTTGTAGCGCAGATCGGCGCCGCGATATACCTGCGGACCGCCTCCACGGCCGCGGCCGCCGCCGAAGATATCGCCGAAGATATCCCCGAAGGCATCGGCAAATCCGCCCGCGCCGCCGCCACCGCCGCCACCCATGTTCGGGTCGACGCCTGCATGACCGTAACGGTCGTAAGCTTCGCGTTTTTTCGTGTCGGACAGCATCTCGTAAGCCTCTTTGGCCTCCTTGAATTTTTCCTCTGCACCCTTGCTATCCGGATTGCGGTCCGGATGGTATTTCATTGCCAGCTTGCGATAAGCCTTTTTGATTTCGTCATCCGTAGCGTTTTTGCCAACGCTCAGAATCTCGTAAAAATCACGCTTCGCCATCTCGATTACACCTTGTTTTTTATAAGCGAAAACGCCGAGCAGGGCGTCGTATGCACGATCGACCTACCCGGCGAGTCTTGACGGAGTTAAAGGCAGCAAGTCCTAGTGCGACTTGCTGCACTGCCGCCGGACCAGAGTTTATTTATCTTTAACTTCTTTGAAGTCCGCATCTACCACGTCGTCATCCTTGGGATGGGATTCCGATGCGCCGGCGGATGCACCGGCCTGGCCTGCCGCTTGCTGCGCCTGCATGTCGGCATAGACCTTTTCGCCCAGCTTTTGCGACGCGGTGGACAGGGCTGCCAGTTTGGTGTCGATGTCTACTTTGTCGCCGGTTTTCAGCGAATCTTCCAGATCCTTGATGGCTGCTTCGATCTTCTCTTTTTCGCCGGCATCCAGCTTGTCGCCATGCTCAGCCAGCGCCTTGCGTGTAGAGTGCACCAGAGCATCGCCCTGATTGCGGGACTCGGCCAATTCCTTGACCTTCTTGTCTTCTTCCGCATTCAGTTCGGCGTCTTTCACCATCTTCTGGATTTCATCTTCGGTCAAGCCTGAATTGGCCTTGATCGTGATCTTGTTTTCCTTGCCGGTGGCTTTGTCTTTCGCGCCTACGTGCAAGATACCGTTGGCGTCGATGTCGAAAGTCACTTCGATCTGCGGAGTGCCGCGTGATGCCGGTGGAATGCCTTCCAGGTTGAACTCGCCCAGACCCTTGTTGCCGGCGGCAATTTCACGTTCGCCCTGGTAGACCTTGATGGTTACCGCAGGCTGGTTGTCGTCGGCAGTCGAGAATACCTGGCTGAACTTGGTCGGAATCGTCGTATTTTTCTGGATCATCTTGGTCATCACGCCGCCCAGGGTTTCTATACCCAGAGACAAAGGAGTCACGTCCAGCAGCAGCAAGTCTTTGCGCTCGCCGGACAAGACAGCACCCTGAATCGCAGCGCCAACCGCTACCGCTTCATCCGGATTGACGTCCTTGCGCGGATCCTTGCCGAAGAATTCCTTGACCAGTTCCTGCACCTTGGGCATACGGGTCATACCGCCGACCAGGATGATGTCATGGATGTCGCTGACCTTGACGCCGGCATCCTTGATCGCGATGCGGCATGGCTCTATGGTCTTTTTGATCAATTCTTCCACCAGCGCTTCCAGCTTGGCACGGGTCATTTTCAAGTTCAAATGCACCGGCGCGCCATTGGCCATCGCGATGTAGGGCTCATTGATCTCGGTTTGCTGCGAGCTGGACAATTCGATTTTTGCGCGCTCGGCAGAAGCCTTGATACGCTGCAGCGCAATCGGGTCTTTGCTCAGGTCGAGGCCGTTGATCTTCTTGAACTCGTCGATGATGTAATCGATGATGCGCTGGTCGAAGTCTTCGCCGCCGAGGAAGGTGTCGCCGTTGGTGGACAGCACTTCAAATTGCTTTTCGCCGTCGACATCAGCGATCTCGATGATGGAAACGTCGAAGGTACCACCACCCAGGTCATACACCGCAATCTTGCGGTCGCCTTTTTCAGCCTTGTCCAGGCCGAACGCCAGCGCAGCTGCGGTCGGTTCATTGATGATACGTTTCACGTCCAGGCCGGCGATACGGCCGGCATCCTTGGTTGCCTGGCGTTGCGCATCGTTAAAGTAGGCTGGAACGGTAATCACCGCTTCCGTCACTTCTTCGCCGAGGTAGTCTTCGGCAGTCTTTTTCATCTTGCGCAAGACTTCAGCGGAAATTTGCGGCGGCGCCAGTTTTTTGTCGCGCACAGCTACCCATGCATCGCCGTTGTCGGCCTTGCTAATGGTGTAAGGCATCAGCGAGATGTCTTTTTGCACTTCTTTTTCGTCAAATTTGCGGCCGATCAGGCGCTTGACTGCATACAGCGTATTTTTTGGGTTTGTTACCGCCTGGCGTTTTGCCGATGCACCGACCAGGATCTCGCCGTCTTCCTGATAAGCGATGATGGACGGCGTGGTACGCGCGCCTTCGGCGTTTTCTATTACCTTAGGCTGGCCGCCTTCCATGACTGCAACACAAGAGTTAGTGGTGCCCAAGTCAATACCGATCATTTTTCCCATGATATTTCCTTTTAATTTTTGAATTTTTGAATAGTTTTTAAAAATAAGCCCGAAAGCCTCAATGATCCAGATATAGGGTGAAAACCTTGCTTTTCAAGCCGGTTTCGGCCCGTTTTCCATCATTTTTATCATTTTCCTTGTGCAACGGTTACCAGCGCCGGACGCAATAAACGGTCGGCAATGGTATATCCTTTTTGCAATACGGTAACGATAGTATTGGCTTCCTGATCGGCTGGCTCCATGGAAATAGCCTGGTGCTTCATTGGGTCCAGCTTGTCGCCTTTTTGCGGATTGATTTCAGTCAGGCGATTCTTTTCAAATGCAGAGCTGAGCTGACGCAGCGTCATCTCGACACCTTCCTTCAACGACTCTATCGATGGCGTTTCGACTTTCAGCGCCATTTCCAGACTGTCTTTTACCGGCACCATGGCTTCGGCAAAACCTTCGATGGCAAATTTATGCGCCTTGGAAATGTCTTCCTGGGCACGGCGGCGAATATTTTCGCCTTCCGCCTTGGCGCGCATAAATGAGTCTTGCAATTCCTGCACCCTGGCTTCCAACTGCGCTACGACATCGACTGCCGGCGCTTCCGCCACGGGTTCCGCAGCATTTCCTGCCGCGGGCGCCGGATTACCTGCAGCCTCGGCGGCAGCATCAGCTGTACTTGCATTTGTAACAATTTGTTCGGCAGTATTAATTGTTTCTGCCTGTTTTTCTTGCTCTTGCATTCATTACCTCCAACGATCAATACGATACCATCCGCTGAAATGGGGGGGTAACCATGTCATTTCAAGGGGTATTTGTGAACTTTCGCAAAGAAAGCGGGTCAGACGCTCATTAATTGCCATTAATTTAAGTTAATGTTGCGCCGCACCCTGAGACGTTTCGTTACAAAATAGGCATGTCCAGAATTGGAAAACGAAACAAAACAATCTACCATAAA